>Ga0214921_10002217_pt1 | contig 31876 bp, 27 predicted proteins | sample LL1505_MetaG_FD_177992 | JGI IMG/M metagenome (GOLD analysis project Ga0214921, IMG submission 177992) | Freshwater microbial communities from Lake Lanier, Atlanta, Georgia, United States - LL-1505 | ecosystem: Environmental > Aquatic > Freshwater > Lake | place: USA: Georgia | collected... | reverse complement strand
CGCCAGAAAAAATAAAAAAAAAAATAAAAGAAATCATTAAATATTATCTGAATGTTATTAATAAAATTAATGATTATTTAGAAAATATAGCAAAACCAAATGGTGTTTCATATATTGATATGTTTACTAATGCTGAATATGGTAAATCTGATAAAAAAGTTATTGAAAAATTAAAAGAAAAAGGATTAGAAATTGCTGCCGTCGATGAAGAAAATTTCCGTATGATTAATGATTTTATTGGTTCAAACTTACAATATGTTAAAAAAATATCAGTCCATGATGTATTGGCAAAATTAAAAGTTAATTCTACTACATTAGATACTGTCTTATTAGAAGAACTTAAGACACATTATCCTAATGTTAATTCACAAATTGATGTTAATAATTGGATCATATATGGTGTATATACATATGATAGAGTATCAAATAAAACAACTGTATCTAATCCTATTACTCAAAGTGTTAGAATTAGCAGAAAATTATAAAATAAAAATTATTTAATTTTGTCTTATTCAAAATTTTTTTATATTTGTTAATTATAATAAAATAATCAATGAATATTACTAAATCAGATTTTGTTGCCATTAAATATAAATATTTGGCACTTAAATTTCAAGATGGTGGCTTTACAAATAGTGATGAAAAAGAGTTAACAAAAGCTGCACTAGCACTAATTAAATGTAATAAAGAGACTTCTGACTCAAAATTATTTTTAAATCAAAATATTGAATGTAATGAAAATTTAGCAACAATTGCTTCAATTTTTTTGTCTATTGTTTATTCTAATAATATTAATCAATTTAATAAACTAATTAATCAATTAATTGATAATAAAATAAATGAAAAATATACAAAAATAGATGCAGTTAAATATGTTTTGGATATTATATATAATTTAAATAAGTATTTGAGTAATATTGGTACTAAAGTTTCACTAGATGAAATAGTTAATAAAAATGATTTAATTATCAAAAAAGAAGATGGTTCGAAAATTATTAATCAATTTATTTATCAAGGATTACATAATATTACTCCTATTAATATTATTGGAATATTTAATCGATTACAAATACTTAGCCCAGAAGAAAAAAATAAATTAAAAATTGAATTAGATGTTAAATATAATCATAAACAATTTTCAAAAGAAAAAATTAATGTTCAAATAAGACAATTAAAAAACTATATGGATAAATCCATTAAAGGAAAATTAAGTAGAGAAAAAATAAATAAATTTTCAAATAGTCCTACATTAAGCGCAACTAGTCAGGATATGCCAATAAGAGATAATAAACCAAGAAATCATAATAAATTTCTAGGTAGAAAATCAAATAGTCCTACATTAAGTGCAACTAGTAATACATTAAGTACAACTAGTCCGGATATGCCAATAAGAGATAATAAACCAAGAAATCATAATAGATTTTCAGTTAGAAAATCAAATAGTCCTACATTAAGTGCAACTAGTAATACATTAAGTGCAACTAGTAATACATTAAGTGCAACTAGTCCGAATATACCAATAAAAGATAATAAACCACAAAAAGGTGGACATATTTCTAATAAAATGTTTTTTGAAAATATTAGAAATGGTAAATATTAAAAATGAAATTTTTTATCTAACAGAGTATGTATCAAAACGTGTTGCTCCATATTTTTCTCCTATTATAAATTCAGTACCTTTGTCATTTGCTTCTAGATCATCTAAATTTTGTTGTAAAATCATTCGACCATCATTTGTTATATCATCATAAATTTCTTTAATTGTTCTGCCTTTTATTTTTTTTATATTGTTTGGATTTATTTGAGTTGGATTTATTTGAGTTGGATTTATTTGAGTTGAATTTATTTGAGTTGGATTTATTTGCTTGATATCTAAACTATCCTGATAAACAGTTTCAGTGCCTTTGTTCATATATGCCATTATATTTTGACTAATAGTTTGATCAATTAATGGTCTATTAGAATCAATTAATTTTTCAGCAGGTTTTGTTCTAAATAATGATTCATGATATAGTTTATATCTTGATTCTGGATTTTCTACAATTGGATTAAATTTAACTGATGTTTTATTTTTAGTATTTATTTGATTTTGATATGATTTTTCTTTTTCAATCTTATTAAATATTTGTTCTAGTTCAGGATCAAATATTTCTGCTTTAATATCATGTTTTAAATTATTAGATATCTTACCAAATTGATTTGAATTATACTTATTTAAATTATACTCATTTGATATTTTACCAAATTGATTTGTTTGAATACTATTTGGATATATAAATGCATTATCAATTGATTTATTTTTATTAATTTTTTTATATTTTTCTAATTTTTTAGGATCATTTAAATATTTTTGTTTATATGATTGACTAGTTTTAAATTTTTCTATTTTCTTTTTTATTTGTTGCTTTATTTTCATATCTAAAATATATATTATTATTAATAATATTACACATAAAATTAGTATCATGATACTCTTATATTATATATTTAATATATTATTTTATTCAATAATATATTAAATATATAAAGATCCTTTTTTGATTTAATTTGATTTGATTTGATTTGATTTGATTTGATTTGATTTAATTAATAATGATTTTACCAGGAGAATTTTTTTTCCAAATATAATAAGCTATTAATAACATTAAGATAAAAATGATTATATCATTTTTATCAATTGATTCTTTTTTTATTAATTCAAACATTTAATTATATTATTCTATTGAGAATATAATTTTTTGAGATTTTGTTTAATAGTTTAATAATTTACACAACTTTCACAACATGTTGCTTTTTTTGTCTTTTTTTTTATTAAGATAATTGGTGCAGGTAAATTCAAATATATCAAAAATATTATTATTGTAAATATTATTATGGCGTTTCTTTGGTTAAAAAACATAATTATAATCTAAAATAATATAATAATATTTACTGTAGTTTAAAAATTACTTATATGTTTTCTTTAAAAATTACTTATATGTTTCTTAAAAAATTGATTTATATTAATATTATTTAAATGTTATTAAAAAAATTAATGAATATGATAAATCTATCGAAAAAGTCATTGAAAAAGTCATCAAAAAAGTCATTGAAAAAGTCATCAAAAAATAATCGAAAAAAAAGGAATAAAAATTTATCCTACAGATGAAGAAAACTTCAGTATGGTAAATGGATTTTTATTTGAAGTAATTTATAATATCTAATCAAATTACTCAAAGTGTTAGCTTATACAAAATTTTGCTTATGAATAATTTAATTTTGTATAAACAAAATTTTGTATAAGCTAATTTTTTTTGTATTTGTTTATTATATTGTGAATAATAAATGAATATTACTAAATCAGATTTTATTGCCATGAAATTTAAATATCTTGCTCTTAAATTTCAATAAGGCTTATACCAAGATGGTGGTAATAATAATGATAAAAAACAAGACGTGTCTAATGTAAATAATGCAGCTCTTGCTGTAATTAATTGTTATGATGGTTCAGAAAAATGTGATAAAGTATTGGCAACGGTTGCTTCAATGTATTTAACAATATTTGCCAGACAGAGACATTTGTATAGAGAATTAGTTGAATTAATTTGTTTAAGACTTGAATCAACTAATAAAAATATACATCCAATAGAAGTTTTTAAATATTTTTTAAATATTCTTCTCAAAGCAAATGAGTTTTTAAATGGAATAGGTACAAATGTATCAGTACAGGATATTTTAGCGAATGATTCATATAGTGAAATAATCAAAGAAAAAAGGCAAATAAATAAGTTTTTTATGATAATATAACAGATATAAGACTATTTAATATTCGTGAAATTATTGGAGGATTATCAAAGGATAGACATATAATTAGTTTTTTTTGAATTAAAGAAGTGTACAGAAGAAGATAGAAAGAAACTATTTAAAAAATTAAAGGACGATGATAAATATAAAGTAAGTAACACATTCATACAAGATAAAATAACAAAACATTTGTTAATTAATAATGAAATAACTATCGGGGTAGGCAAGTGGCACGAAAAGCCAAAAAATGTAGAAAATGAAAGTAAATCAAATGGTATATTTAACAAAATAAAGTCGATAGGATCAAAAATAATACAAAAAAATAATAACTAAACAAATATTAGATAAAACAAGTAGTATGTTAAGAAAAGTCTGGACAAATCCAGACTTTTTACTTAATATCTCTACGAAAATCCGAACATTTCAAATAAAAAAGATCAAATAAAAATTGATTTATATTAATATTATATAAATGTTTTATAATATATATAATATATACTATTATGAATAATAATCAATATTCTAATAAATATAATAGAAATAATCAATCTAATAGAAATAATCAATCTAATAGAAATCAATTTAATAATAAATTTAATGGTAATGGTTTTAGAAATTCTAATGATTCTGAAATTCAAGTTCAGAATCAATACAATCAGTATAATCAGTATAATCAACATAATAAACCATTTAATAAAATAAAAAACGATCAATCTAATCAATATAATCAATCTAATGATTATGATAATAATGATAATATATTTATTAATTCTGATAAAATTAAACGTGATATAATTGGAGAAGAACTTAATTATAAGTTAAAAAATGAATTACTTGATTATTTATATTTATCTATTGATTTATATCAATTAAGATATTGTATATTAAAAACTACTGATCATGCGCAACAATTAAAGCAACAAGTTTTTAATATAACACCACATTTTCATGGATATAATTATTTTTTAGTATTAAAAAAATTATCAGATGGTATTATTGGCGCATATTTAATATATAGAATGGATTTAAAATTTAATCGAAATGATATTAATCCAAACAATATTAAAATTTATAAATTGAAAACATCAACTATATCAGATTTAAATATTGACTTATTTGATAATAGTATATTTGATGGAAAATTAGTGTTTAAAAAAGATCAAAAAATATTTTTGATCAATGATATGTTATATTATAAAAACACTAAATTCTTAACACATAAATTAGAAGATAAAATAGTATCAATTGATAATATTTTAGATGAATTAAATGAATTATTAAATAATAATTTTGAATTAAAATCGATACGTATATATAAATATTCAGATATGACAGATTTAGTATATAATAAAATTCGTAATTCTGATTTTAAAATTAATGGTTTAGTATTTTTACCAAATAGATCCGGTAGAATATATATATATGTAAATGATACTGAATTTGATTCAATAAAAAATTCTCCTAATCTTGAAGTTTCACATAATGTTACAAATATTAAAATACCTTCAAATAGTAATTTACAAAAAAGATCATTATTATTGCAAAAAACACAAATGGTTGATGTGTATGAAGTTTTCACATTAGATAAAGCAATTCGTTTTGGTATATCTGCTGTTCCAAATATGAGTTTAAGTTTTAAATTAAGAGAACATTTTAGTACGAAAGATCAATTATTAATAGAATGTGAATTTGATAATAAATTTTCTAAATGGAAACCATTATTATGATTACTTAAAAAAATCATTTAGTTTATTTTATAATATTAATATATAATTAAAAATTATTATATGTCAGATATTACAGATACACAAAAACAGTTAATAATTGAACAAGTTAATACATCAGATTTTAGACTAAATAATAAACCATTTAAATCTGTTGCATTAGTCGATCCAATTATTTCTAATGAAAAATTATCAATTGAAACTAATATATCTAATACGCCAAATACATCTATATTAGATTTAGCTAAAACTGATATAGATGATACAGATAAAATAGATTTAGCTATTATAAATGACTTGGATATGAATATGAATATGAATATGAATATGAATATGAATATTTTACCAGCTACTAATGTAATTACAGATATTAATTCAGTTAATTGTTTTAATAATAATGAATCAGTTGCAAATTTACAAAGAATAATTGATGATAGAAATATTATTTATAATGAATTATGTAATCAAATCAATATTTTATCTACTAAAATTTTTGCTTTACAACAAAAAAAAAAAAATCTTGATGAAACTCATACACAATTAGTTCAATATATATGTACTAGAAAAATTGATATAGAAAATCAAGTGAATAACATTCAATTACCATCTACTACAAATAGTCAACAAGTACAATCTACAAACAGTCAACAAGTACAATCTACAAACAGTCAACAAGTACAATCTACAAACAGTCAACAAGTACAATCCACAAACAGTCAACAAGTACAATCCATAAACAATCAACAAGTACAATCCATAAACAGTCAACAAGTACAATCCATAAACAGTCAACAAGTACAATCCATAAACAGTCAACAAGTACCATCATATAATAAAACAAATGATTATTTATATAATCAAGGATCATCTAGATCACATAGTTTAATATTACCAAAAATGAATCCAAATATTATAAATTATAATACTGATATATCTAATGATAATTCAAATACTGATACTAATACTAATACAGATTCTAATACTTATATTGATACTGATTTAGAATCAACAATATCAAATATAATAAAAAATACAGCTTTTGTAAGATCAGCATTGGCAACTAAGGCGCGTCAAAGATAGTGAAAAAATTTTAAATACAATATTATAGATCTTGACAAGGTAATTTTTCGAGATAATTTTTGATACGATTTGTCAATTGTTTATTTTTAAGATGGTTTCCACATTCAATATGATTAATTACTTTTTTTTCAAGATTAAGTGCTTTAGATAGTTCTTCTTGGGTTAATTTTTTCTCAACTCGTAATTTTGTAATTAATTTACGATCTTCATCTGAAACTTTTTCAATTGGTTGAATATCATCTGCTTTATCTAATTTGGCCATTTTAATAACATTTGGATCAACATGTTTTTGTTTATTTTGATTATTTTTTACATTTTTTTGTAAAACACATGGGGTCCAATCTTGATGAGCATAAGATTTAGAATTTGACATATTATTATAATATATGAATTAGATTTTATAAATAACTATTTATGATATAAATTTATCAATTTTTTCATAATATATATATGTATTTTTTATTATTTGGTTTATTCATTTTTATTCATATTAAAATTTAATTTATAATATGAATAAAAATGTAATGATACTTATAAACAAATATTTAATTATTTATCAGAATTTGAAGATACAAGAAAATCGAATGACGATAAATATAATGACTTAATTAAAAGTATTAATAAAGAAGATGAAATTTTATCGATTGGTAAAATTAACTTTTGTAACTTGTTTATTTAATAATTTTTAATGTCCTATTGATAAATAATAATTTTATTTTTTATCAATATTCTGATATAGATAAGTATTACTAATAAGTGTATTCAAAATAAAAATCAAATTATAAATAATATATCTAATACAATAAATATAAAATGAGAACTCTAATAAAAATAATTGATTCAAAAAATTTAAATATAGTTCTAAATGATACATCATTTCAACCTAAATTTGTTAGGTTAGATGAATTAATTAATTTAATATATACCACTGACTATTATAAATTATTAAATGAACAAATAACAAAAGATATTAAAGAATATAATGACAAGGAAAAAGTTATATTAACAATGTTTATAAATAAATATATTGATATAAATCCATCAGTATCTAAATATAATAAATATTTTTTTTTATTATTTGATAAATTAGAACCATTGGTTTTTAATCCAATATTTAGAGGATTTTTTGTAAGTTCAGATTTATTTAAACATTCGCATTTAATTGTAGCAAAATACAATAATATTTTACAAGTTGGTGTATTACCAACTTTTTTAGAATCATTCATTGCATTTTATCCCAATCTTACTAATATAAATATTGATTTTATACAAATTAGTAGTTTAAAAAATAATCCAAATTCTGTAAATGTTAATTTATATCAAAAGATGATTGATGATTGTATAAATTCTTATCCAAAAATAAATCATATTAAAGATCTATATAATTTTTACAATTTATCTTTATCAGATTTGGTTGATTCAAAAAAATTAAAATCTTCATATGATTTAATTATTTTTGATACATATAAAAATATATCATCTATATCAGATGATGATCTACCACATAATATCAATAGTAGATATATTTCGTCCATTATCAATTCTAAATTTAGTTTATTTCAAGTTTTGTTTAGTCTAAATAAATTAAATTCTAATGGTGATCTAATTATGTTAATATCTGGTTATGATGATTATGTATATCAACAATTATTAATTATTTTATTAAAATTATTTAATACGGTTAGTTATTTTTCGTCAGAAATAGATTATTCATATAGATATTTTATAATAGCAAAAGGTTTTAAATATGATGAAGAAATTAATAAAAGCTTACAATTAATTATAAAAAACTATTCAAATGACTATTCAAATAACAATATTCTATTGAATATATTATCATTAAAAGATTCTAATATACTAAATTTTAATATGACAACACATCTTAGAAATAAATTCGATTCAATTAACTCAAAACTAATAAAAATAAATGAATACTTCAAGAATGAGCAATTCATAAAAAAGATATATTATGATACTTATTTTTTACAGATATCAAATACATATCAATTATTAAATGAATTATTTACTTTGGATAAAATAAATCCAAAATATAATGATATTATTCATGATTATAAAATATATTTGTCCGAAAAATTAATGGATGTAGATTTATATAAATATATATTCAAAACTGATTTATTAATACCAAATAAAATGAGTTTATTTGAATGGGTTTTAGAAAATGTATCTGATGTAGATTTTATGCAGATTATCAAACCTTTGAAATATTTAAGTGTGTTTAATACTTTAGTTTTTGATAAAAAACCAGAATCAGTATCAGGTACAGATTATGATATTAATAAAATGAGATCAATATCAAAATCAATTGCATTAAATATTTTTGATCTAACACAAAAGTTACAAATTGAAATAAAAATCAGTTATATACCATTTATTCAAATAATACGCAATATAAATTATTCAGATGATAATACTAATATAATTCTTAATATTAAAGATATTATAATAAATACTAAATTAAATCTTTTATCAAATGAAAATAAAATAATATCTGCTGATAATGTTAATATAAAAAAAATAATAGATCATTTTAAATTAAAATATATTTCTTATATTGATTGGGATTATATTTGTATAGATAGTTTAGACAAGATTAATTTGTTTAACGAGTTAGATGAAATTACTATATTAAAATTTAATATATTCTCGATTAAACCATTATTAACAAGTTTAATGTATATATTTTCTGTAATATTTGATAAGATAATATTTATTAGATCTAATATTTATTTGGAAGATATGTATTGTATTTGTATTGGATTTAATAAACAAAAATTATCTGAATCTAAAATTTTAAATATTTATTCATTAAATCTGTCAAAGATGAATGTAAATTATTGTTTAGTATCTATTGATAATAATTGGATAGAACAATTTAATGAGCAAATATCCAAATTTATAATTGTGAATTTATGTAGAGCGATAAGGTTAAGATATATTTCAACTTATCCTGATTTTATTGGTTTTTTTAATAATATTAGACGTAATCAAAAAAGACATCTAATGAACTTATTAAGATAAGAAATTATATCAAAAAATTGCATATTAATAGAATTGTATTAACTTAAATATATAATTATTATTAACATATAATTAATAATCATTGATGCATACATCGATTATTGAAAATACCACTTCTGTTGGAAATACCACTTCTATGCATAAAATTAATATATATGAAATGGAAAATATAATTAGTTCTTATTTGATGAATAAACATCCAATTAATTCTAATGGTTTTATTATTCGATTAGAAGATATAATTGAAAATTCATACAGTCGCAGACGTTGTTATATTATTCAATTCCCGCTTTTTAATAAGAACCATTGTTTATCTTGTAATTCTTTGGCAATTTCTTCTGATATTGAATCTAATATTGAATCTAAAATTGCTTCTATAATTACTTCTGAAATACAAACAAAAAAAAATAAAATAATATCTCAAATAATGGAAGAATGGACTAAATATATGATAGAACATATTGTTCATGATTACGATTTAAATCATGAATTTACGATAATTTCGATTGATCCCATTATAATTAATAAGGTAATTAATAACATCTCTATACAATATTCTGGAACAACAATTAACCCAGAAAATATTGTCAAGACTTTATCTCTTGATATAATTGATCAAATGAATAAACGTATGATTGAACTGTATATGGATACTACTTATCCAGAAATTGATATTGCTGATTCTGAACAGAGAGAGCAATTTAATGAAATTTTTGATCAAATTGATCAAACTACTATTTATGAAAAATATCCATATGCAGATGTTTATGTACCTATTAATTTGAAAAAAACAAATGATGATACAAATGATGATACAAATGTTATGATATATATTAATGGGACAATAAAAACGTCATCGCAAATGATAGATATTATAGATGAGATACGAGAATGTTTGGATACAGATGATACAACAGAAATATTTAAATATGAGAAAGAAGAAATAGTATATAAATTTGGTACAAACAAAACGATAAAATCATTTAATTTTATTACGGATCCTGATATTTAATTTTGTTTATAAAATATAATAAAATATAAGCTTATTATATTTTATCTATAATTATTTTATAATGCCTGATAAAAAGAATCAAAATAAAAAGAATCAAAAAATCAAACAACAATTAAATAATACTGTCACAAAAAAATATAGAACTAATAGAGTTCAACAATTAAAAGACAATCGTTTAGTTATTCAACCAGATTTAACAAATAGTTCAACAATAAACACTCCTTTAAAAATAGTTAATATAAAAAATAATTTAATTAATAATCGTGTATTAATGAAACCAAATAAACAAATTATAGTTGAACCTCAATTAAAAAAGAAAGTTTTGCGAAAACGACCAGTTGATTATATTTATAAAGATCGTATTGTCAATAATTATATTGATTCTAATCCACAAATTAATACTTATCCTTATTCTAATTATGGTATATATAATGATCCTTATTATAATTCTAATTCTAATTCTAATTCTTATTCTTATTCTAATAACATAGATTTATATCAAAATAATAGATTTCCATATTGGAAACCTTTATGGCAACAATTTTATGATCCATATATTAGAATGTATGATATGCGTGTTTTAGTTCCTATTACAAATAACAATTTAGGAATGTATGATATTAATAAATCAACTATACCAAATGCTGAAAATTCTAAAGATCTTTCATCTCGTTTAAAAACTAGATCTAATTCATTTATTAATTATGCTACTTTTAGTAATCCAATATATAATGAACCCATACCAATTATTGTTAAAAGAAAAAATCAAAATCTAGCATCTGATTCGGTATATGATAAAAAAATAAAAAATAAAAAAAAAGATAATATAACAGAAAATTTTTTTGAAAATTTTCGATTACCTTCTACTTATAGACATCAAAATAGAATTCATAGAGTAAATCATATTAGAGGTCCATCACGTGCTATTTCAAATAGATATATTAATAATCCAACTAGACTAATGAGATATAGTAGACCAGTGACTAATAATTCACATAATCATCAATCTAATAAAAATGAAAATAAATACCGTCATAAGAAAATAATTAATCATACACATTATAAAGGTCGATCAATACATGGAGATTCAAATTATAATAGATGGTCATCTTGGCAAGGTAATCCATATTATTATATTGGACCATATGGATATTTTCCATTTTCCAATTATTATATTTATGACTATAGAAATGCATTACCATTTGATTTAAATTCTGCAATACTGCCAATATTTATCCCCCAGATGAATCCAATTATTGGTCCAACTGATGCTCCAGTTTTACAATCTGTAAAAAAACCCAAAGAAAAATCCAAAGAAAAACCAATTAAATTAGATTTAGATATAAATATAAAAAAAATTAAAGAAAAATTTACTCAAAATATAGAAGATACTATAGAAGATAGTATAGAATATTTTAGCCCTAATGAAGTACCAATTCCAGAAGGTTTTAAACTTATAATATTAAGAATTATTGAAGTTGATGACATGCCTAATAATAATTTCAAATATAATTTGGTTTTTATTTTTATTTTAATATTAGTATTAGGATATTTATTCACAAAAATAAACTCTGATTAGGAAAAAATAAACTCTGATTAGGAAAAAATAAACTCTGATTAGGAAAAAATAAACTCTGATTAGGAAAATTAATACCAATTTATAAAATATATAATTAAATTATCTAATCGAAATATATTATAAATAAAATATATTTCAATGGAACTAATTATTGAAATCATATCAAAAAATATTTTAAAAAATAAAAAATATAATCAATTCTTAAAAAATGAATTTATTACTACATTAAATCGTATAGAAACTATTAAGATTAATGTTAAACAAATGTACAGAAATATGGATTATAATCTCTTATATAATGTTTTGTATGAAGAGATTATATTTTTAATTAAGCAACAACAATATTTTAATTTAAATCTAGATGAAGATGTTGGATTAGTATTATCAGAATATTTTGATGCTAGAATAAAAATGTATAATCATTATATGAGTAAACTATGAGATCAATGATATGAATCGGCTCAAGAAAATATCTTTGGATTTTCGTAGGGGATATTAAGTAAAAAGTCTGGACAAATCCAGACTTTTCTTAACATAAATTTTGTTATTATAATTAATACTTTAATTATAATAATAGTTAAATTTTGAATAATAGTTAAATTGTATTTATTTAAGCTTTTGTTGAATATTGTCTGTATACAAGATAAGCACAAAGTGCTAAAATAATATACATAAATACACTCATTGAAGGATCTTTTCTGTATGAATCTAATGGTTCAATAAATGATTCAACTGAATTAGAATATCTTGATGAATTTGATGAATTTGATGAATTTGATGATTTTGATGAATTTGTTGAACTATTATCCATATTTTCAACTGTATCTTCTGCAAAAGTTTCGAGTAAATTATCTTCAACAATACTTAATATATTATTATTTGATGAATTATCAAATCCTTCTACTTGTAATAATTCCATAAATTTTTCATTGGCTGCTACTTTTGAAACCAAATACATAATTCTTTGCTCATTTTGTAAAAATGATACTAATCTCTTGACAAATTGTTTGTAATTGGGGTGTAGAGGTTCTGGAATTGCGCTAATTTGAGAGATCATTGTTTGAATTGAAGAAATTACTACTCTTAATATTAATTCTTTGCGAGAACGACCAATTTTAACACCAGCAGCTGATACTATTGATTTTCCTGCTAATTTTCTTGCCATTTTATCAGGTTGAATTGATTTTACTACTGCCATCGCTCTTGATGATATTGATGCAGCTGATCTAGTTGATGTTTTAGCTTGTGTGGCTCCTGATGTTTTGGGAGCAACTTTTGCTGAAACAGTTGGTTTAGAAACAGTTGGTTTAGAAACAGTTGATTTGGAAACAGTTGGTTTAGAAACAGTTGATTTGGAAACAGTTGATTTGGAAACAGTTGGTTTAGAAACAGTTGATTTAGAAACAGTTGATTTGGGTGCGACTGCTTTAGATACTGATGCTACTGTTGCAATTGTTGCTAAAAGTTTTGCCGCACTCTTCATAGCTTTTTTAGCAGATACTGCTCTACGAGCTGCTGATCTTGAAACTGATCTACTTGATCGTTTATCTTTTTTCATTGCTATCTTGATTGCACGTTTAAGAGATTTTGTCTTTTTAGAAACTGATCTAGATACTGATTTTGATGTTCTAACTATATTCTTTGATAATCGTTTTGCTGCTCTTTTAACTGATTTTGCTTTTCTTGAAGCTGATCTAGAAGCGGATCTTGATGATCTGCCGGCTTTCTTTAAAGCGGCTTTAACTGCTTTTTTAACGGATATTGCTTTTTTAGATTCTTTTCTGGATGCTTTTCTAGCTTCTCTTCTTGCTTCTCTTCTAGCTGCTCTTCTTGCAGTTGTTCTAGAAACAGATCTTGATGATTTTTTGGCAGCTCTTTTAGCTGATCTAGCTTTTCTAGAAGCTGATCTAGAAGCGGATCTTGATGTTCTACCGGCTTTCTTTAAAGCAGCTTTAATTGCTCTTTTAATGGTTTGAGCTTTTCTTGAACTTGATCTAGATACAGATCTAGAACTAGATCTTGATGATTTTTTGGCAGCTCTTTTAGCTGATCTAGCTTTTCTAGAAGCTGATCTGGACGCTGATCTAGATGATCTACCAGCTTTCTTTAAAGCAGCTTTTACAGCTTTTTTAACGGCTTGTGCTTTTCTAGAAGCTGATCTAGATGAACGTTTACTTGATCTTGAAACACTTCTTGCTACTTTTTTAGCGGCATGTTTAATTGCTTTTTTAGCGGAGACAGCTTTACGAGTAGCAACTCTTGAAGCTGATCTTGATGTTCTACCTGTTTTCTTTAAAGCTGCTTTAGTTGCTTTCTTAATTGATCTGGCTTTTCTTGACGCTGATCTTGATAAAGATCTTGAACTACGAGCAACTTTTCTAGCAGCTTTTCTCATAGCTTTTTTCATTATTTTTTTGGCAGATTTAGCTTTTCTCGAAGCAGCTCTTGATGCAGATCTAGATGTGCGACCTATTTTTTTAATGGCAATTCTTGTGGCTTTTCTAATTTGTCTAGCTTTTCTAGATACCGATCGTGATATAGATCTAGATGATTTACGTGATACTTTTTTAGCAGCAGCTTTTCTTGAAACTGATTTTGCAACAGATCTTGCTTTTTTAGAAGCAACTCTTGAAGCGGATTTTGATCTTTTACCGGCTGCTTTTAATGCTTTCTTAATAGCTCTTTTTGCAGATCTAATCTTTCTAGATCTTGAAATTGATTTGGAAGTTCTAGATACTTTTTTAGCTGCTTTTCTCATGGCTTTTTTAATGGCTTTTTTTACTGATTTAGCTTTTCTTGAAGCAGATCTCGATGCAGATCTCGATGCTCTTCCTGATCTTTTTGCAGCAGCTTTAACGGCTTTTCTAACTGATCTGGCTTGTCTGGAAGCAGATCTAGAAATTGATCTTGATGATTTGGAAGCTTTCTTTACTGCTTTTCTCATAATTTTTTTCATAGCTTTCTTGACAGATTTAGCTTGTCTTGACGCAGATCTTGAAGCAGATCTTGATGATCTACCTGCGGCTTTAGCAGCTTTTCTAACAGCTTTTCTAACTGATCTAGCTTTTCTTGATGCTGATCTGGAAATTGATCTTGATGTTTTTGAAGCTTTTCTTGCTGCTCTTCTCATTGCTTTTTTAGTTGCTTTTCTAACTGATCTAGCTTTTCTTGATGCTGATCTAGATGCAGATCTCGACGATCTACCTAATTTCTTTAAGGTAGCTTTTGTTTGTCTCTTGATAGATCTTACTTTTCTAGAAGCTGATCTGGAAATTGATCTAGATGTTCTTGTTGTCTTTTTTGCTGCTCTTCTCATCGCTTTTTTAGTGGCTTTTCTTACAGATCTTGCTTTTCTTGCAGCAGATCTAGACGCAGATCTCGACGATTTACCTAATTTCTTTAAGGCCACTTTTGTTTGTCTCTTGATAGATCTGGCTTTTCTAGCAGCAGATCTAGAAATGGATCTTGATGATTTTCTTAATGTTCTTCCCATTTTTCTAGCTACTGATTTAACCACTCTTGAAGCAGATCTTGATGCTGATTTAGATGATTTACCTGCTTTTATTAAACCCATTTTAACAGATCTACGAAGTGATGCTAATTTTTTGGCAGCAACTTTTCTTGTAGTTCTGGATGTTCTTGAAGTTCTGGATGTTCTTGAAGTTTTGGATGTTCTTGAAGTTCTGGATGTTCCTGATGATTTTGCTGAAACAGCTCTAGCTACTTTCTTAGCAAAAATTGTTGCAGCAACTGCGGCTAATGATGCTTTAACCTTATCTGAGGTACTTGGTGTTGCTAAAGTATTATGGATATTTTTAATAATTTGACTAAATGCATTATTTGATTGGCTTTGAACCATGTCTATGAACTGAGGTTGAGTTGATAATGGTAAAGATAATAAAGCTTTGATCATTCTATGTCTTGATTCGCTTAAAATTTGTCTTAAAACGCCAACTAATCTTTGAGCATATGATCTAACAATTGATTTAACTTTAGATTTATTAGCTAAATCAGTTTTATTAAGTCTTGCCTTAAGTTTTTCATTAAATTGATTAATAGATTGTACTAAATAATGATTTACTACTGCTTGAGATTCTTTGGCTAAACGATTAATTAAGTCATTTATTGGTAGTTTTGTATTCGCTGGTAATGTTGATACATCATATAATTTAGCATTTGCAGGTAAACGTAATGTTGAGTTAAATACTTTTCCTAATGCAGTGCGTACTTCATTTCTCATATTTCTTTTTGTTGATCTGGATACTGATCTAGAGACTGATCTAGAGACTGATCTAGAGACTGATCTAGAGACTGATCCAGATGGTTTGGCTGCTGGTTTGGCGGCTGGTTTGGCTACTGGTTTAGCTACTGGTCTAGCTGGAACTCTAGAAACTGGTTTTGGTGATGTTGATACAGCTTTAGCAGTAGAAATAGCAGCAACGATTGCACTCATTAATTTTGTAGATGACATTGGTTTAGGGTATGATCTGACCGATGTAACTGATGTAGTTGGTTTTGGTGATGTAGTTGATTTTGGTGATGTTGCTGATGTAGTTGATTTTGGTGATGTTGCTGATGTAGTTGGTTTTGGTGATGTTGCTGATGTAGTTGGTTTTGGTGATGTTGCTGATGTAGCTGATTTGGAAGATGTAACTGATGTTGCTACTTTTTGTGCTGCTCTAGCTTTTTCTTTTGCAGCTTTTTCTTTTGCAGCTTTTGCAGCTTTTTCAGCCGCTGTTCTTTCGGCAGCGGCTGCTTTTGCAGCTGCCGCTTTTGCAGCTGCCGCTTTTGCAGCTCTTTCTACAGCAGCTCTTGCATTTGCTACTGCTTTTTCAGCAGCTTCTCTATCTGCTCCTGCTTTTGCTTTGGATACTGCTTTTTCTGCAGCTGCTTTTTTTTCAGCAGCTGTATTTACTGCTCTTTCAGCAGCTGCTCTTTCAGCAGCAGCTTTGTCAGCCGCTGCTCTTGCCGCAACAGCTCTTGCGTTAGCTGCTCTAACTGCTTCTGCTAATTTTGCAGCTCTTGCGACCATAGGAAATTCACAAGCATATTCATTATTGTTTCCGACCCATTTACCACCTGCTTGTACACAAGCAGATTGATGACATCCGTATCCACATGAATTAGTCCAGCCTGTTCTGCTGGTGAATCTGCCCGCATTATTACCATCATTACGATAAATATTATTAAAATTAGATACTGGTGATAATAATCTTGGCGAAGATCTAGGTGAACTAACTGATCTGTGTCTTGGAGAAGTTCTTTTATAATTAATATTTCTAAATCTTCTTGAATTCCAAAAGTGTTCTTCATCAGAAACATGTTCGGCAACATGTTCAGAAGCATGATTTGAATTAGTATTTTGATTAAAATTTTCAGCATGATTATTAGTCTGATCTAATCCTAATAAACTAAAATCGACTGTATTTACAGACATATAATTTGACATTTAAATTGGTATATATTTTATATAATAGATTTTTTTATAGAAATTTAAAATAATTATCTATATATGATGAATTATATATTGATATAAATCAATATTTCCATTATTATAATATTTTACAAAAAAAAGATTATATTATAATCTTTTTTGTAAATCCAATTTAAAATCATTTTATATTAGTTATATTTTTATAAAAATTAAGTAATTTAGTATCCATTATAACTTGTTCTATTTTTAAATTCAGTTCTTTTGCTGACTTTAATAATTCATATTTATTTACTGTATTTGAATTATGTGCAATACATAACATAACATGTTCATATGATAATTGTAATAAATTAATTCTAAAATTATTTAAAAATTTCATTTCTTCTGCCTTTGTATCTGTATCTAAATATCTATGTGTGTCTAGAAATTTTACATTATAAATTAATGTTCCATTTGTGGCATGACCATAATATATTTTATTTATAAATGGTCCAATTAAATATATTTTATCTAATTCGGGATAATATACTGGCAATGCTGATGATCCAGCTATTAGATATCCAGTTTCCTCTAATCTACGCACACCATATTCTACTCTATCTGGAGGATAATAATCATCATCATCAAAACAAACAATATAAGTACAATCCATCATCTTAGCAATATCATTTAAAATATTTCTTTTAGCTCCAATTGGTTTTTTTTCTTTGTCATGTATATATAATATTCTTGCCAAAATATCATTATCTAATAAATTAAATAGATCCTCATTTGATTCTAAAGAATCATCTAAAATTATCATTGATAATAGCTCTTTTGGATATGTTTGGTAACAAAATTGATAAATTAAATTTGGTAGAAATTTCCTCCTATTATATGTTGGGCAAATAATAATCACCTTATTCAAAAAATTATATGGTGATTGTTTTTGTGTTGTTTTTATAAGTAAATTATCAAATAAATAATCAGTCATTTATATCTTATAGTAAATTTAATATATCTTGAAAAAAATCCCAAATAATAATATAATCTCAATATATAAATTATAAATAATGGAATTATCTAAACACAATAATAGTAATAATAGTGATAATAGTGATAATAGTGATAATAGTGATAATAGTGATAATAGTGATAATAGTGATAATAGTGATAATATAAATAAAATAAATAATATAAATAAAGCTTCTAATGGTTTATTTAATCTTGGTAATACTTGCTTTTTTAATTCTATTTTACAACTATTATTTCAATGTACTGTACTCAATAAATTAATTTTATCAAATAAATTTAAAGGTAAAAAAAGATTAATTATCTCAAATTATTCTGATTTTTTACGATCTTATTTAAATTCAAAATCATCTTTATCACCTGATAAAATTGTTAGATGTGTTTCTGATTTACTTGGTCGTAATAGTTACCAACAAGAAGATGCTGAACAATATTTGAATTATATTATCGATTCCTTGATAGAAGAATTAAAAGAATTTACAAAAAAAAAATCATTGGGTCATACGCTTATATCTAATAAAAAATTAACACTTGATGATCTTATCAATAGTTTATTTACAATTAAAATTAAAAAAACATTACATTGTCCTATTTGTTCTAATCAATCTAAATCAAATGATGATATTAATAAATTATATTTATCAATTGGACAAACTACATCCGAACAAAGTTTACAAAATCTAATTCAGAAATATATTTTTGAAACATTAGATGATAACAATAAATGGAAATGTGATAAATGTAATCATATGGTTAACGCCACAATAACTAGACAAATATTAGAACTCCCAAAATATTTAATTATCGTTTTAAAACGTTATAACAATGATAATAGAAAAGATGATACTTGTCTTGATATGCCTATTGATATGAATATTAATAATAAATCATATTATCTCAGAGGTATCGTTTATCATTCTGGATCAACGGGTGGAGGTCATTATGTTTATTATGGTAAACATGGTCATACAAATAATTGGTTCTTATATAATGATGCCTCTGTTAGTCAAATTAATAACTCAACATTATTTGATATTAAAAAACGTGGTTATATCTATTTATATGTTGCCAAATAAATCATAAGAACTAGATTAATTTTAATACCAAAATTATTATATATTATTGATTATTGATTATATTATTTATATTATTTATAATAGAATATATTATCTGATCTATATATAAATCTATAATTTGATGGTTTATCTAAAAATAGAAACCAGTATAAAAGACACAATAAAATTATATCATAATCATCATATCATTTATCTAAATGGAAAAAATAATTATCAAATACAATTAGATTTCGATATTGATAATCTATATATGGAAATTAATAAAAAAAGATTAATATTTAATATGTTAAAATTAGATGCTACACAGATTAAATATATATATAAAAATGAATTTGATATAATGATTTCTATAAAAAAAAAATCATCAAAAATTACCAATTCTAATCTAAACCCAAATATTATCAAAGTACCCATAATACAAAGCAATACTCATTATCTGTATTTTCCAAAATTTAAATCTCTACTCCCCGAATGGAAATCTGATACTAATATATTTTATAAAATATCAGATTATCTTAATTTGAAATCATTCAGAATCGGCATAACACATCTAAAATTGTTAGATTTGGTATTTAATAGTGAGGGTATTGGTAAAAAGTTTATAAACAACTTTTCAATCGATATTAAAAAATACCATATCAGAATACCATACACTTTTCGTAATGTCTTTGTTCGTAGACTAAAATCAGAATTTGAACAAAAACCAATATCCGATTCTAATATATATTCTGTTAGTTCTTCTAGGGTTCATTATTATATGCCATATTTAGATTCTGAATCTGAATCTGATTCTGATCTAAAACAAAAGCCAACATATCCTAATATCATTATCAAAGGATCTAAATTTGATCATAAGAAAATAATTAAATCTGACCAATATTTTGTACCCAAATTTATGATTGTTTTTAGATTAGCTCCACAAGATTATCACCATTTTTATATGCCAACAACAGGTAAACTTTTAAATTATTATTATATGGGGGATGATTATCAATCTGTTGGATATGATTTTATGTATTCAACAAGATTTAATCCATTAAACGATAATTTTAGATTAGTACTAGAGTTTGAGCATATGAATTCAAATATAAATTCAAAATCATCAAAACCTGATAAATTTTATTTGGTAATTATTGGTGCAACAACCGTTGGGAGTATAATTATACAACAAGATCTCAAGATTGGTCAAACTTATATGTCCAAACAACATTTGGGATATTTTGATTTGGGTGGATCTTGTGTAGTATTTCTAACAAATAAAAATATTATTTTGAGACCAGATTTAATATCAAATTCTGCTAATAATATAGAGACATATTTTAGTGTGTTTGATCAAATAACTAATTTAAATAATTCAAATAATCTACATAATCTACATAATCTACATAATTCAAACAATTATCAAATACCATCAATTGGATATAAATATTTAAATTTACATCATAATATGGCAAAAAAACGAAAAGACGCAATAAACAAATCAAAATTAATCGAAATATTACTTATTATGATGATATTGGTTATGATTTTGCGTAGATTTTAGGAATTAACAGGAGCATTATTAGTTTCTTCTTCAAATGTGTGCGTGTGAAATATCTTATCTTCTTGGTTAATTATATTCAATTTATCATTATATTTCAAAAACTTATTATATTTTAATTCAAATGATAGTTTATCCGAGGATAAACTAGGTATTATTACTTCATCATTTATTTTAAATTTATAATTCGACATATCATTGCTTTTTATATATTTTTTATTTTTTGCATCAGGTTGATTAAATTCTACTTTTTCGCTAGTATTATCATAAATTATAATTAGAACTGTATATATTTTATCATTTTCTTTTTCCAATGTATCATTTTCTTTTTCCAATTTATCATTTTTTTTCAATGTATCATTATCATTTTTCAATGTATCATTATCATTTTTCAATCTTTCATTATCATTTTTCAATCTTTCATTATCTTTTTTCAATCTAGCATTATCTGCTACTAACGCAGCATTTTTTGCTTCTAATGTCGTATTTCTTGTAGACAACTCTGCATTACCTAATTCTAGATTTTTTATATTTGAAGAATTGTTTCCCATTTTATATAATTAGCTTATATATTTTTTTGAATAAGGTAAACTTAAATAAATTATTTTTTAAAATTATTATTATGGCCTATAATATTATTCAAATATCTAAGATTTAATATAAAATATCATATCCTAGAATAATCACTAATTATACCTAATTTTAAATCAATATTAATTATAAATTAGATTTATCCTAATATAAATTTTTTATATATGTTCAAAGAAGACATTCTGATGCGAAATAGTAATATTATCTTTTAGCCATATTATTAGATGTTCTTTAGTTGTGAATTTATCATTATTACCAAATTTTTTAGCTAATTTTTTTAATGAAATATATGTTATTTCACTAAAATTAACCTCATACACATGTGCTAAATCCAATACATATACTTGCTCTTTTACTGATTCTGGTCTTATTTCTAAATCTGATACTGATTCTGATACTGGTCTTATTTCTAAATCTGATACTGATTCTGATTCTGATTCTGGTCTTATTTCTGAATCTGATACTGATACTGATTCTGGTCTTATTTCTGAATCTGATACTGATTCTGATTCTGGTCTTATTTCTGAATCTGATACTGATACTGATTCTGATTCTGATTTTTTATCATTAATTTGTTTTTGGGGTATCTTCTTCTGAGCTTCTGATACTGTCACTTCCTTCTTAATTTGTGTTCTTACACAATTTCCCATTATATATTTTTCTTAGATATTTTTTGAATAAGGTGGTGAAATATATTATTCTTTGTTGATATCATAAATATTTTTTGATTAAACATTTGCCATAATTTGTTCATAATGAATGGTAAAATAGATCTTTATAAATCTTAATATATCTTAATATATCTTAATATATCTTAATATATCTTAATATATCTTAATAATATCAGGTAATATCAAGATATATTTGATATTTATTAATCAGTTTAATAAGTACTAAGTATACTAGGATAAATAAAAAATTGAAATATATATGTCAAGAATAATATTTAATATAAATATTACTAAATTAATTACTAAAATAATGTCAGAACAATTGGCTGCACAATTAATAGAACAATCAACTGAACAATCAACTGAACAATCAACTGAACAATCAACTGAACAATCAACTGAACAATCAACTGAACAATCAACTGCACAATCAATAGAACAATCAACTGCACAATCAACTGCACAATCACCAGATATACAAAAAAATATGTATGAATTATATACAAAAGCGATTACATTTATGAGTTGTTTATTAAATGACTTAAAAACACCAGAATTTCAAAAAATTATAGATAAAATTAAATATGTACTTGAATTTTATGAAAAATTAGGCCCAGAAAAAAAATTTACATATGCAATGGCATCATTTTTATTAATGATGATTTTTGGAATTTTAACAGATATATTATTTAGTGTATCATATATAGCATATCCGATATATGCTACTATGAAAACAATAAAGGTGATTTCAAAAAAATCAGAAACAACAGAAACAACAGCAAAAGAAACAACAGAAACAACAGAAACAACAGCAAAAGAAACAACAGAAACAACAGAAACAACAGCAAAAGAAACAAAATATGCAAATATCAAAATTCTAATCATATGGTCCATATACTGGATTGTTTATAGCTTATTTAATTTTGTTGAATTATATCTTCCATTGTATAATCATATTCCATATTATAAGTATATTAAATTATTTGTATTAGTATTTGGTTTTATGGATCTTACTAAAAAATATGATAATTACTCATTAAATTTAACTGATAATGCAATTAAATTATATGAAAGACACAATCACGTATTTGATGGTATTGCGAGTAAATTTGGTATTATTGATATTGCAATATCAGAAGATAAAAAAACTGATTAAAATTATCTAATATTATCTAATATCTAATATCTAATATCTAAATATCTAATATCTAATATCTAATATCTAATCTTAATTTAATGCCCGAAGGACCAGAAATTTATAGTTTTGGAATAGAATTATTTAATTTTTTTCAAAATAAGATTCTAAATAAAATAAAAATTTTAAGTGGTAAATACAAAAGAAAACCATTTAAAAATTACAAAATATCTAAACAAATTCTACCATCTAAAATTTTATCTGTTAGTACTCATGGAAAAATTTTATTAATAGAATTAGAATTGGATTATTTTGTTGTGATTACATTTGGGATGACTGGTTATCTTACAACAAAATCAACAAAATCTGGTTCTAAACATAATAGAATTGAATTTGAGTGTACAAATAATAAAAAAATTTTCTATAATGATCAACGTAATTTTGGTAATATTTATTTGCTAAAATCTGATATTGTTTATGAAAAGATAAAAGACTTAGGACCAGATATATTAGATGATAGAATTACTTATGAAATTTTTAAAGATAGGTTTGCTATATACAAAACGAAATATCCAAATAGACCAATTGGTTTAATATTATTAGATCAATCATTTGTTTCAGGAATTGGAAATTATTTAAGAGCAGATATATTATATCTGTCGAAAATTTCCCCATATAGAATAATAATAAATATATCTAAATCAGAACTTAAAAAATTATACAAAGTTTCATATAATTTAATTAGATATTATGCATCAATTCAGATAAAATCAATTCATCTAAATAATTTGACCAATTCAACAAATAATCATATTATTAAATCTAATCTCAAATATGATCTTAAAATAACACCAGAAAAATATAATAGAGATTTTTTAATTTATGGTGAGAAAGAGGATATAAATGGCAGACCTATTAATCGAGATAAATTTTATGGTAGATCTATATATTGGGTTAAATCAGTTCAGATATAAGTTATAAGATATAAGTTATAAATCATCAATATCGATATCTTCTTTTAACATTAGATCTCTTAAATCAGATTCAGAATTTGTTAAGTTTGAATCTGTTGAGTTTGAATCTGTTGAATTTGTATCTGATGAATTTGTCCCAGTATCAGTATCTGATTTGTCATTAGAAGTTAATAATTCCATATCAGACATTTTTGATTCAGTATCAGATAATTCAATTTTTTTTGCCATTTTTTTATAAATTTGATAATTAGTATGAGATTTTTTTGTTGGATATATATCATTAGCATCATACATATCAGATACCGATGACAAAATAACATCAGTTAATAGTTCATCACGTTTTTCATTAGCAAGTTCATTTTTTTCAGAAATAGCAAATACATTAACTGGTTTAGGATTGATAAATAGATTTGGATCATTTTTTGATTTTTGTTCTTTTAATATTTTTGTAGCATATTTTTCATAATTAACTTTTCCATATACTTTGAATTCTATAAAATCAATTATTTTATCAAAAACAGCATCATTAAGATCTATAGCTGGATCTATTTTTAAATTAAAATATTTATGAATTTTATTATCAGCAATTAGATCTTTTAATTTGTTATAGTCGTCGACAGTATATATAATTTTACCATCAGGTTCAGAATTTGATTTTAAAAACATACTTATAGTGGTAGAGAAATGTAATTGTAAATCGATTTGAAAATTTAATTTCTCAGTAGGAAAAGTAAGACCATATATTAGGATACCCTGACCGTAAAAACCAGGTGAATTAGTTTTTATTTTTAAATTAGACTCGGCTATAATATTATTAAGATCCATATTAAGTTTAGAATAATTGAATTGTGAATCTGGTTTTAACATAGACTCGCCATCAAGTTTTAAACACTTAAAATTAAATGTTTTTGCAATATCGTCAATAACATAATCGATATTAAATCCAGGTGTATATGTGAATGCTAAAATAAATTTTTTATATTTATATAAAAAAGTATCATAAATATTATGTATTGAACTCATAAATTAAGTATATATATATAAATGAAAAATATTTAGGGTTAATTTTTACAAAAAAAATTTTACATATAAGTATTATCAAATGACATTTTTTGTATTTTATAGTAATAAATGCCAATATTGTGAAAATTTATTAAGAGCTATTCAAAATGAAAAATTAGTTGATCAATGTCAATTAATTTGTTTTGAAACAAATGCCGACAAAATACCTAATATCATAACAAATGTTCCAACAATAATTGCAAAAAATTTATTAAAACCATTAGTTGGATTAGAAGCGATTGAATGGATTGAAAATAAAAAATATTTTAATCAAATTACAAACAATATTGTTTCTAATAATGTTATTAATCCCAATATTGTTTCTGCATTAAAAGATTTAGAATTTAATAAATCAGAATCATCAACTATTTCTGATCATTATACTAATATTACTGATACTAATATTGAAAAATCTATGATGGATTATGATAAAATTAATATTAATGCACCAATAACAAATGATATTACTAATAGAAAAATTTCTGACACAAAAATTGATGAACAACTTCAAGAACAAAAAATAAAAGAATTAATTTCATTGAGAAAACACCAAATATTATCTAGATCTTCTGGTACATCAAAAATTAATTAAAAATGAATAAAATAAATAAATAATTGATATATTATTAAATTTTATATAAACAAATTTTAATAATCCAATTATCTCATTATGAATAAATAGATTTAAATATGAATATTTTATATATTATAATATATAAAATATGAATTGCGAAAATAAACAATCAAACAAAGTTTCAAACAAAGTTTCAAACAAAGTTTTAAACAAAGTTTTAAACAAAGATTCAAATAAAGATTCAAATAAAGATTCAAATAAAAATACTGTTACTATTGAAAGTTATAAAAAACAATTATCAACATTAAGAGATAATTGTTTGGAATTAACTACTGAAGAAGACTTAAAGGAATTATTCAAAGGTGTTGTTATTATGTTTATTAAAGATGTAATTCTATTATATAATAAACTACTTCAAAAAATGCCAGAATTAAAATTTTCAAAGAGTTCTGAAAAAATAACAAATTTGAATACATTATTGAATTCTTTAGAAACTGATGGCAAATTATTTAATTTAGATTGTAATGATATCATTCTTAGAGCATACGTTAATTATTTTTATACAGAATATCGTGATATTATGATGGATTGGAATACTGAACAAATTAAGAGAATTGATGAAAATGATATTGAAGGTATTGTATTAAATACTGCTACTAAAGAAAATTTATTAGAGAAAGCATCTGATCATTTAAATATTATTCCAGAAATAGTATTGATGATTAATAATTTAAGAGATAGAGATATTTTAAAAATTTTATATTTATTAAATAATTTAAATACTGTAATTGATGTATATTTATATAAAAAAATGTCAACATAAAAATCAACTAAATCTACATAATTAATTTTTACAATTTATTTATTTTTATTAAAATCTCTTTAACATAAAGGTTTTAATAATATTGTTGATTATATATATTTAACTATGTCTCAAATTACAGTAGATGAAAAAAAACAATTAAGTTTAACACTAGTAGAAGCAATACAAACAAATTTTAACTCAATTTTATCAAATGCTGATATTAAATTAGAAAAAGAACTTGAATTTGATACAGTTAGTGAAATTTTAGATAATTTCATTAAGAATTTTTGTGTGATCAAGGATAAAAAAATATCAAAAATAAAATATGACAAAAGTAAAAAACGTTTTACAAAAGTGTTAAATTATAATAATGATTTTATCAGAGAAAATCTAAAACTTTCTGAAGAATTAGAATCAGTATCTGATAAATTTTTTGAGTCATTTAATGATGCTCCTAATGAAAATTGGAATTTATTACATTTAGTTATTGTTTCATATATTAGTTATCTAAAACAAGAAGCTGATGATAAAACTATTAATTACAGGGGTATGATTGAAAAACTAATGGAAAAGATTGAAGAATATGCTGCTAATAATGATTCTGAAATTTCAGATGATTCAGATTGTGATTCAGAAGCTGATTATGATGAAAATGACGATGATAATGATGATAATTTTGATGCAACAAATGCTAAGGAATTATTGAATAGTTTAAAAAATCAAATGCCACAAACGGAAAAAGCACCAACTGTTATCAAAGGTTTATTGGGTGATATTAAACATATGTTAAATTCTAATGATTCAATGGATTCTAAGTCAATCGTTGATATAAGTAGAGATTTATCTTCTAAATACCAAAATCTTATTGAATCTGGTGATGTTAATATTAATGATTTATTAAGTGGCGTTATTGGATTATTAAATGATCCTGATGCAATTAATGGAGAATTTGATGATATTGATTCATCCAAATTACCAGATCCGAGTAAAATTTTATCAGAAATGTCAAATGATCCAAGTTTGAAACAAGCAATGAGTATGTTAGGTGGGGCAGGAGGCGCAGGAGGCGCAGGAGGCGCAGGAGGATCAGGTGGAATGGATATGAGTATGCTCAGTTCAATGATGGCAGGAATGATGGGTTCAAGTATGATGGGAGGAAGTGGAAAACCATCTGATATAAAAGGCGATGCATTGGCTCCAAAATCAATAGTAGAACTTGAAAAAGAGATTGAAAGAATGATGAGAGAAGTTACAGAGGCGGAAGAGGCGGAAGAGGCAGAAGAGGCAGGAGAAACAGGAGAAACTAAAACAGAATCAAATGATAAAACATCAAATGCTTAAATAATGCTTATCAAATGCTTATCAAATGCTAATCAAATGCTTAAATTAATTAAATTAGTTAAATTTCTTGAATTGAATAAATGTTATAATTTATTATAAGTTTTATCTTATAATAAATTAAATGGACAACTTATTAAAAAAATACTATAATAAAATAACTTCGGATTTAGGATATATATATTCTGATCCGATAACATTTGTACCATTATTAAATAATGGCGTTGAAGAAAATAAGAATGCCATAATAAAATATTTTACATATGTTGGTATAATTGTAGGAATTTTAACACAATCATGGAAATTAATAATATTTTTTCTTGTGTGTCTTATTTTAACACAAATAATAGGATCAAAAATGTCATCCATTAAACAAATTAGAAAAAAAGAATATCAAAATAAATATGCCCAATGTAGAAAGTCAACTATAAATAATCCAATGGGTAATGTTTTATTATCAACACCAAATACTGATCTAAATAATAAATTATGTAGATTCCAAGATAAAGAAATAGATACTAACCTTAAATACAATGTATATTATGATTCGAATGATCTTTTTTTAAAAAAAAATAATATAAGACCCTTTATAACAATGCCATCACAGACACATCCAAATGATATAAATCAATTTAAAAAATATTTATATTATTTTGATAATCCAACTTGTAAAACTAATAGTATGAATTGTATGTTTAATGAAGATTTGAGATATCATAAAAGTGATTTTTATGAGAAATAATTTTATCTTAGTAGTATAAGAATATTTATCTTATTTTATCTTATTTTATCTTATTTTATCTTATTTTATCTTAATTTAATTTAATTTTATCTTATTTTATTTTAAGATAAATGGAAAATATACAAATAATAAATAAATTAGGCAAAGGCTTATATGGTACTACATATACTATTAAATATATGAATGATTTATATGCACTTAAACGACAAAAAATTTTAAAATCATATATTGATGGTGGTACAAAATATCCTATGTGGAGAGAATTTAAATTTTTTTCATGGATTAATAAATTAAATAAACATGATCAAATTTTTTTTATGAAATTAATTTCATATAAATTTTACTCAAATTGTGATTTTTCAAATGAAACAGAATCATATCCATCTAAATTAGTACAAAAACTTAATAAATCAAATCATTGTTTGGATATGATGGTTGATCTAAAAGATGGTGTATTAGGAAAAATAATAGAAAAATTAAGTTTTAAACAATATTTTTCAATGTCAATACAAATTTTATATGTGATATATTTAATTAGTTCAGCACATTATATTCATAATGATCTTCATTTGAATAATATAGCTTATTCAAAAATTAATCACAATCAAATGATTACGATTATGATTGATGGAGAAAAATATAAATTAAAATCATATGGTTATCAATTTTCAATAATAGATTATGGTGAAATCTTACATAAAAATTTTAATCTAAGTATAAAAAAAAAGAAAAGATATGATGATTTTGTACGATTTAATAGAGATTTTAGCATGTTTTTTATTTATACACTTACTCGAACAAATTTTGCTATAAAAAAAAGAGCATATATAGCACCAAAAGTATTTGATGCTTTAAAATCTAAACCAGAATTATATCAAAGAATAAAGTTATTGGTTTTATCAATTTATCCAGAATTATCAAAATCATATGCAAAATATGAAAAAAGTAATAAAATTGATAGATTTATATTATATGAGGTTGTTCAGTTTTTGGCAATATATGATAAGGAATTTCTTTGTAGGATTTTTAATTCTAAATATGAGGAAAATGTTTTACCAAATTCTATTTTGGAATATATTAAACTAAATATGAATTCTACAAAATCATTAGAAAATATTATTAAATATCTCATAATAAAAATATAAATGTATCAACAAAAATATTTAAAATACAAAAAAAAATATTCAGAATTAAAAAAATTACAGATTGGTGGCGGTTTTTATGAAGAAGAAGAATGGTTTAAAAAAACATTTGATTTTTTACCTGAAACGGGCAATAAAGATGGCGAGATTGTTATCAATGCTTGTTACGGTGGATTTGGTATACCTACAATTCTAAAAAAAAAAATATTAGAATTACGACAAAAAGAAGGTATTCATGATACTAATATTGACCATAATGATGGTTCTATACAATTCAGAACAGATCGTTTACTAATACAAGCCATAAAAGATCTAGGAGGAGAAGTAAAAGAGAAACCTGCTCATCTATTTATCGAGAAGTTTGATTCAAATGCTATAAGAGCAGATGCAATATCTATTTCAGAATTTGATGGAGCTGAAGAACTTAATATAAATAATTCTAAATTAATTATGTATTATTCACAAAACGCAAAAGATAGAGTTTTAGCATCTGATAAGTCAGAAAGTGAAAAGTTACGTGGTCTAATATTTATTTTTGATTGGATATCTAATCAAATTGAATTTGATATTCCATTAAATAGATTTAGATTTTAGATTGTATTTTATTATATTGTTTCATGTTCAAAACTTATACATAAATTTGTATTATCATCAATTAAAAAAAAAGAATTAATTTCTTCTAATTCTTCAACTTTTTTATGATTACCATTTATGATAAATTTATGTGGATTTTCTATTATGAATTTAATAAAACGAGTTTCATATGGAGAATTCTCTTTTATTAATTCTTTTTTTGAAAAATTAATAATATTCAACTTAATATTAATATTATTAAAAAAATATTGTAAATTACCCAATGATCTATATAAATTTGACTTAGTAAGAAATTTTAAATCAAATTTATCTATACCTGCTACAAATAAATCTAGCAACATACAATGTATATCATAATTGGATGTATCTGTTTTATTTGTGTTATTTTCAATATCAACATGTAGAACCATTTTTTTTTTATCCATATTTGAATAAAACTCATTTATAAAATCGTCAAAGTCAATTCCTTGATTTTCCATAACTTATAATATAATATTTATAATATTTATAAAATTATATTTTTAATAGTCTTTAATGTTAAAAAAATCAAAATATATGTATAGTTTTATTATAATTATAATAAAATAGTATGTCAAACTTCAATTCTTATGATACAAATTCCAGTTCATTTAATACATTAGAGAGAGAACTGTCTGTTACAGTTAATCATATAAATAATAATAAATCATTTATACCATCTGAAAAATTTAGAGAAATGTCAATTCAATCAAATTCTACAAATCTTACAAATCCTACGAATTCAGCAAATTTGGATAAATCTAAACAAAATCAGTCAAATTTGGATAAATCTAAACAAAATCAGTCAAATTTGGATAAATCTAAACTCAATCCTAAACTTAAAACTAAACAAATAAATACAAAGTCACAAAAATCTAACTTTTCAGATAGACCTATTCCATCTGAATCAGTTGAACCTTCTATGGAAAAAAAACTAAAATATTATGAT
>Ga0214921_10002216_pt1 | contig 31881 bp, 33 predicted proteins | sample LL1505_MetaG_FD_177992 | JGI IMG/M metagenome (GOLD analysis project Ga0214921, IMG submission 177992) | Freshwater microbial communities from Lake Lanier, Atlanta, Georgia, United States - LL-1505 | ecosystem: Environmental > Aquatic > Freshwater > Lake | place: USA: Georgia | collected... | reverse complement strand
ATAACTATAAGTATACTCTATAGTTTTAACATTTAAATTACCATTAATTACAACATCTGAATTAAATAATGAAGTTCCCTTAACATTAAGATTATTACAGAGGCTGGCAGTGCCTTGAAGTAAAAAGTTGTTGCTGACAGCAATATTACTTTGAAAGGTGGCTGTGCCTGCTGTGATTAGATTATTACAGAGGCTGGCAGTGCCTTGAAGTAAAAAGTTGTTGCTGACAGCAATATTACTTTGAAATGTGGCTGTGCCTGCTGTGATTAGATTATTACAGAGGCTGGCAGTGCCTTGAAGTAAAAAGTTGTTGCTGACAGCAATATTACTTTGAAAGGTTGCAGTTCCTGCTGTGATTAGATTATTACAGAGGCTGGCAGTGCCTTGAAGTAAAAAGTCATTGCTGACAGCAATATTACTTTGAAAGGTTGCAGTTCCTGCTGTGATTAGATTATTACAGAGGCTGGCAGTGCCTTGAAGTAAAAAGTTGTTGCTGACAGCAATATTACTTTGAAATGTTGCAGTTCCTGCTGTGATAAGATTATTACAGAGGCTGGCAGTGCCTAATAAATTTAAATTATTCTGAAGACTCGTCGCACCTTCAACATATAATGTTCCCTTAGTTGAAATATCATTTATAACTTCTAATGATTTTTGTATGGATAAATCACCTCCTATAAATGCATTACTTTGAACTGTAAGATCATTCCCAACATAAGTTTTATTTGTTAAATTTGTTATACCATAAATTGTCAGATCACTGTTACCTATAATTTGACTTGAAACATATAATTCTCCTTTTGTAGAAATATTACTTTTTACAATTAATGATTTTTCAATTGATAAATCACCTCCTATAAATGAATTACTTTGAACTGTAAGATTTATTAAATTTGTTTTACCTAAAATAGTTAAATCATTACTTCCTATAATATTACTCTGAAATAAGGAATTTCCTTTTACATTTAGATTATTACATAAAGATGTTAATCCGGATACTATTAAACCAGAATTTGCTCGAACTTCTCCATTGAAAGTTGCGTCATTAAATGTTGATGCGTTTGTTATAGATAAATTACATAATGTTGAATTTCCTAGTATTAATAAATCATTACTTCCTGTAATATTATTTTGAAATATAGCAGGTCCTTTGGTGATCAAATTGTTACATAATGAAGTTGTACCTATTACATATAAGTTATTACTAACTGATACATTATTTTGAAATGTAGCAGCTCCTTTAGTAATTAAAGTATTAGATAATGATGTTGCGCCTATTACTAATAAACTATTACTTACCGATACATTACTTTGAAAAGTAGCAGTTCCTTTAGCATTTAAATTATTACATAATGATGTTAAGTCAGACACAACTAAATTACTTTGGAATGTAACAGAGCCAGCTGTGGTAAGATTATTGCATAAAGAAGCTGCACCTATGAGTAAAAGATTGTTTTGGGCAATAATATTACTTTGAAAAGTAGCTCTGCCAGCTGTGACTAGATTATTACAAAGACTGGCAGTACCTAGGAGTAAGAAATTATTGCTGACTGCAATATTACTCTGAAATGTTGCAGTGCCAGCTGTTACAAGATTATTGCAGAGAGATGTCTTACCTAATACTAATAGATCATTTGATGCCGTTGTGTTGCCTGTTATTATTGCTTTTCCTTGTTCTGTTAAAATTATGGAAGATAATTGATTAGAAAGAGTAACACTTTTATCTAAAGATAGAACTGAATATTTTCCACTTAAATTTGTAACATCTCCAGATTGTATACGTGAATTTTCTGCAACTATTTGAATACCACTTGAATCAATCTTTAAACTCGTATTTGCTGATACTAGTTTAATAACATCATTTGCAATTGATGTAATATTCAAATTATTCGAAGATTCTCCAAAAATCATATCATTTAAATTAAAATACTTGTCATTGGAATTCACAATGGGATTACTACTCGTTCGAATAATTAATGAATTATTGCCATAATTAGTAATATTCTTTCCAATAACAATACTATTTGCATTCGAATAATTTTCATTATTTGTTCCTAATAAAATAGATTCTACACCATTCACAGAATTCTGTGCACCTATATTTACATTACATAAACCAATTGTAGTAGATTGTGCACCTAAACTTGCATTATATATTGAAAAACTGCTTTCTGCATTATCTAATTGATATTTTGTCTGATTCGCATTAACTGCTGTATTTTTATATCCAACTAATGTATTTAAATTACCTTGTAAATTTATAGCAGTATTATTACCAATATATACATTTTTATTAGCAGAGCTAGCATTTTTAAGTGCAGAAGTTCCCATTACAACATTTTCACTTCCTGTCAGAGAACCACCTGCGTAATATCCAAAAACATTATTTTGAATTGCATTTGTGGAATTTGTCATCGCACGATTACCAAATACACTGTTCTGTTCTCCTGTAAGATTTAAACCAGCTAGATATCCAACAATTGTTGTTTGAGGTCTTCCACTATCATTTGTAATAACGTCTCCAACTGTATATTTATTCAAAGTTAAATTGAGATTATTCATACCCGATGCGGTTACAGTTGTAGTAACACTCATATTAAATTATAGTAAGAGTCTTTTTTGATTAAAAATTTTATTAAATTTTTATATACTCATATATTAAAATATTAAAATATGAAAGATATTATATTGACAATATCTTTACTAATAATAACAATTCTTTCAATTTACTTACTATCCTATTATATTTCCATATATACATCATTATTGAAAATGATGTCTAAATATAACCCTGTAACTCCTAGTAAAGTGAAAACTACGGACACTGTCGCTCATAGTAATTATAATAAAAATGAACTTAAAGATCTTTTAACAAAATCTCTTAAAATAATTAAAGACAATATTAATACATTTGCTGATCCATATTTTTATGATCAGCAAATTTATATAATTGTTGATAAAGTGCCTGATATTAAAACAATATTTAAATTATGTGATTATTTAATAACATATCCAGAGTCTAGGAATGATGTCAATAATATTCTAATTGAATTATATGGCGTAGATTATTATAAATCAAATGAGTTAAATATAATGGCAGTTGTAAAAGTATCTGATTATGGTTCAGAAGAGTATTATCATTACATTTTAGAAGACATAAATAAATGCATGATTCTTTATAAAAAATCATAAAATATTAAATATTATAATATAAATGGTAATTACATTAGTTTCTCTTAGTAACTTAATTCTATGTTTACTTATATTCATTATTGTATGCATAATTGGTATTCTATTATATCAAATTAAAAAAACATTAAATAACTTGGAAAATAAATATAAAGATTCTCATAAAACTGATATGATGATTGGAATTTTTTCGTGAATTTTTTCGTGAATTTTTTTAGATAAATCCGGCAATTTTTTTCAGTGCCTTATATCGTGCTTCTCTTTTTAATTTTTTTCCATCTGCTGATTCATAAACATTCAACATTTTATAAAGATCATTGATGCATGTTGCTATATTTGGCATAATCATCCAACAATTAACTACTTCCCACTTATTATCTCTATGAACTTTCCATTCATTAGCATCTGGATCCATCACATACTCACAACGTGAACTTTGCCAAAAATCTATAAGCTCTGCATCAGTTTGACATGATATGCTAACATCTATGAAATCTGCACATATTTTTTCTTCCCTTTTAGAATTTCCATCCTCATCAATCTCTATAAATAAGTTATTAAATCTAATTCTATGTAAATCAAAGTGTCCATTCATCGTCAATCCTTCATCTCTCTTAAAATCAATCGTTTCATTAGAAGAAACATAGAATGGGCTCTTTTTCAATGGAATATTTTCACATTTATCATAATGTGGTATTTCAATTCGAACAATGCTATCATCTTGTGATTCACTTTTAGTAAGTAGAAAGCTATATTTAGAACAAGAGTTCCTAATCTGATCATCTTCAAAAGCTGAAATAATTAACCTACCTGGAGTGGCTTCATTTATTCTAGATAATTCATCATTAAAATCTTTCTTAAATTGTTCAATTGTCTCTTCATCAAATAGTCTAGCTTCTTTATAAATGTCACTATCTTTATACTTATTAGATCCAGACACAAAGAACATATTGTCTAAAAGACGCTTATACTGAGAAGTTAATTGGTGAACAATCATCCTCAGTTCTTTTTTAATTGTATTGAAAATCAACGGCGATAGAAATGGATTGATATAGATCATGATATCTAAGTCAGAATATGGAAACATACTGGTATCTTTAGTTAAATAAGCATATGCATTTGCTCCCTTTATAACAACAGTAATTTCAGTCCAAAGATAATGCCCAATGTTCACATTCGTGCGAATCTTTTCAACTAAAGAATAATAGAAACCTAACGACATATATTTGTATTTCGGATTTTTCATATAAATTGTCCTAGCAAAAGCTTCAGTTATAAGACTACGTTTAGCATCTAAATCATCATTGCTCGAAGTTCCATCACCTTTAGGATAAACGTTATAATGATAAGCACCGCGATTTCCCTTTGATTTTTCACTATTTATAGCAGTATTGATAAATGCATTACGATCGGATGGTGTCCAAATATCCATGATTAAGATTTTGATAAGATTTTGATTAAGATTTTGATTATATTTTTAATGAGATAACTTCTTATATATATATCAAATTTTTGATAATTATTCGATTAATTTTTGGGAAATTTTTGGCAAATTTCAATTTCCATATATTTTTTTGAATGTGAATAAAATAACTAGACAGAATACTATAATTATTACTAAAATTGATATAATTTTTTTAATAATTGCATTTTGATCATCTTCTTTAAGTTCTGATATTTTGGCACAGAATGGATAATTTTTATCTGAAGTACAAAATGCCTGTTGGCATACTTGTTTTAATCTATCTTTATCTTTTGGTTGTAAATCTTTAATTGAATCAACAGATGTACATATATTTAGAGCAATATTATTGTAATCACCCATCTGTTTATTGCATATATTCATAAAATTACGTTTTCGCAAATAATAATTCTTTAACATTATTTCACGCTCCATAGGTTTCTTAGCCATATATGCTATATTTCCTGTATCCCAGTAATTATCAAATTTATATTTCATATCTGATTTTTTAGAGGAATAAATTCTCATAATTTCTGCTTGTGGACAATATGGAGGGTAACCTTTTGGAAGTCTTACACAATTTGTTCCAGTTGTATCTGGTGCATATATAGAGAAACAAGGTCTAGAACAGAATATTCCTCTTTCCCAGCGATTTCCTAAATGATAATTTGCATTTTTATACCAAGAACCTGGCGAATTATCGCATAATACAATATCTTTAAGACTATTTCCGGATATTCCATTTAAGCCTGCCATAATTAGGCATCCTATAAATATTAAGAATAGTATACCTGCAAATATTATACAGTATATGATCAAAGGAATAATATCCATAATAAAAAACCATATAGCTGCTACTAAATAAATAAATGGTGGAAGATTTAACACTGCATATATAACATATAATATAGTTACTACAATAAGACCAAATATTAACAATAGGAACTTCATAGGTGCTGCAAAAAAAGCCAACACAATAAGCACTAGCGTAATAATAGGAAAGAATTTAGCATATTGCATCATTGATTGTGCAAATTGTACTGCAGCTGCCTGCGCCTTAGCAATACCTTGCATAAGACTAGCATTTTGGAATAGTTTATCTGAAATATTTTTAAGAGTATCCTGTATATATTTCATAACATCGCTTATCTTTTGAGATACGATTTGTAGCAGTGTTGCTCCAGATAATATAGGTAAACCAGCAGCACCTCCTGCCAATCCACTACTAAATTGAATAGTATCATTATTAGATAGATTATAATGTTCAATTGTATGATCATCTTCTAAAATAGTTCGGTGATATAGCTTTATAAAATCAGGAATATTATATCGTTTTTTAACAGCAATTATTGTATCAGTCGGATTTACATAAATACAGAAAGAATTCTTAATGAATAATTGAATAATATCTTTCTTTTTCATGTTAATTCTCTTATTTTATATATTATATAAAAATACATTCAAATTTGCATAAAACCTAGAATTGCAATAAGCAAAGCTTACCGCACTTAAAGGACTTCTAGCACTGCAGTCAGCGTAGCCATACCGCACATTTCCTTTTTATAACTAGCACTTAAGGAGTTTCTAGCACTGCAGTCAGCGTAGCCAACCGCACCTTTCCTTTTTATAACTAGCACTTAAAGGACTTCTAGCACTTAAAGGACTTCTAGCACTTAAAGGACTTCTAGCACTTAAAGGACTTCTAGCACTTAAAGGACTTCTAGCACTTAAGGAGTTAAAGATCCTCCTAAAGATTTTTACTGTATTTAAGTTGTATTTTTTTTCAAGACTTTTTAGATTTTCTAAATCCATTTTCTGGCGGAGCCGAGCGCAAGCGAAAAAGTTATAAAATAAAATTCTAAAACATTATATGCAAATCCAAATGAAAATCTACCTCCTAAAGATTTCTTGTATGTTAATTTGTTTTTAAAATTTAGAAAGACTTCAGAAATTTTTTCATTTTGAATTTTATAAAAAGTTCTGTTAAAAAAAAAAGTAAAAGAATACACCAGCACTTAAGGACTTCTAGCAAAAAGGAAAGGTGCGGGATGCTAACGCAAACCTAGGTTTTCCTCTTATACAACTGATTGTGGTTCTTGTACATTTGTTTCTTGATGGAATGAACCTGCTATAGATCCCATTAATGTCTTTAATAATTGACCTAATTTAGACCATTGAACTAAAAACTTATTATAAGATGCATTCCAACCTCCTGCGCTAAATGTTTTCATGAAATATACCTTCATACGATTATTAACAAAATCCTCAAAATAAGGAGTAAATAGTCTCTTGAAGAATTCATTTTCATTATAGTTCTGATCCTGATATGTTTTAATTATTTTACTCTTATATTCATTCATATACAAATCAAATATATTCACAGAATTCACATATTTAACAAATATCTGTCCATTCGTTTTTATATTATTTAGCATATTATCTGCAATAGTATCTACTGGATGATCTAATCCACCATATAACAAATCATATGTCTTCATTACATTTTTATAAAATTCATTTTTATTTTCTGGATGCGGAACATTATCTGAAAAATAAATATTACAGAAAATAGGATGCTGCTCTATAAAAGTGAAAAATTCTGCATTACATCGCACATTATCCGGATAACTCTCCTCTCTTACATCCCTGCTTGGATCAATTAATTTTGGCTGTAATTTTACTAACTTACGCCCAAAAATACCTGCCTGCATCTTCTTTCTTAATTCATCCGATGATGTATTAATATACTTTCTTATCGTATTCATTTCTTCTGGATTCCATACAATTGGTGCTTTATTCATAACTTTTTCAAATTCTGTATATATATCCTTATTTTTTTTATATTTAAAATATTCAATCAAATACCACGTATACCTATTCATATTTGATAAATCTTTTTCATTATAAATAGTACCCTCTAATATTTGTGTTTTATATTTACCATAATCTTTTGAAAATGCCATTTCATCATCCTTTGTCTCTGGAATTATTATAAAAGATAAATAAGGTTTTGCCTTAATTATGTCAACCATTTGTCTTATCATATCTGAAATCTTTAAAAATGATACTTTAATACCAGAAACTGTGCTAAAATATTGATAATTCTGTTTTTTATCTGCATTATACATATCTAAAAGTTGCTCATCATTTCCCTTGCCTCTAGCATCATATAAACCTTGATTTGTGAGATAACCTAACTGTTGTACATAAAAGTCCTGATTTGTTATTTTTGTATTAGTAGTTGGTGTTGTTATTGTAGTCGTCGGAGTTATTATTTTATAATTGTCCGATTTATCTATTTCAATTTTAACTGTATCAAAATATAAATAATAATCTTTTAATGCTTCATAATATCTATCTGGACCCTTAAACTTAGCATAATGAATATTAATATTACTATCTAATGACAATAATTCTTTTTTTAATTTACTTCCTAAATCGGATCCATAAACTTTATCAAATGTACTAGATGCATTACTATTCTCTAATAAAATATCAATCGTATTCTTAACTAAACCATTCTCTTTAATAAAAGGATCAATCATTTCTTTATGATAAAAACTACCCGTCAATATATTTACTAGAAACCTTGGATAACCCCCAAATATTATAATATAGATTAAATATATTATAACTGCTGCTACTAAAAATTTAATTAATGCAGTTACAATATTAAATAAGCTGGGAAATTCACCCCCTTTCTGAAATAATTTACGAACACCACCGGTCTGTAAAACATATTTAAGATCATCGAAAAAACGGATCATATCCGGAAAATTAAATTGATATGGTGTTGCCATTTATTTTCATAAACTATAAAAATTTAAAGAAAAATTAATTTATTGATTTTGATTTTAAGAAGTTGCTACAATCGGAGCTGGAATAGTTTGAGTTGCTGGAATACCACGAGTCGCCTTATTATATTTGTTATAATTCTTGACTGGACGCGGTCCAGGTGGTGGCGGAGGCTGGGAACCTAGTGGTGGACCCCTATTAAAAATTTTTTGACGCGGAGGAACACCTTGCCAATCAGTATTGCGTTGAGGTCCTGGGGCTTTCTGACCAGGTGGACCTGGCTGAAAATCATCAATCGAATTCCTAGTACCCATAATAATATCACACATAAGCGGACCTCCATTAATACCAGTGATATCAACTGCTTGTAAACCCTTAAGACCATTGATAATGTTAAAGTTAATATATTCACCCTTTCTCAGAGTCTTATAATTACTGTTAGCTGGTGAAATACCAGTGTGATGTACAAAAATGTCTTTTCCTTTTTCGGAACCACTAATTATAGTGATAAAACCATAGCCTTGACTATTATCAAACCATTTAACCTGTCCAACATATATTCCAACAGTATCTTTTTCAACGATTTCTGAAAGAACTTCCTTTTCAGGAATTACTACTTCTTCGGTGGTCATCTTGTTATTTTAAATGTAAAAATTTATCCTTATATAGTTTTAATTTTAATTTCAAATTTCTAATTTCAAATTTCAAATTTCAAATTTCAAATTTCTTCTATACATGTTGATTCGACCAGAAAACCATTTGCCCATACTATAAAAACACGATTTTTATCTATATCTTCGTTATCATAATTACTAAGACGAAAATGATATATATCATAATCATATTCGGTTTGAACTTGCGCGAATTGTATCGAATTTGCAGCAAATATACCATATTTGCCAAATACAACTGACTGATTATTTTCAATAGGTCTATCAAAGAATATAGAATGTATACCGGTAACTAATAATTCTGGATTGGATTTACATCTATACATCGATTTTCTCCAATCATTTGGATCATTCACTATTGTTTTTTTACAAATATATTCAACCATACGATCACCCTGCATATATGTTCGAACTATATCTCCAACTTTTAACTTTTCAATTGGTATATATGTTTCAACGTTATTTGCAACACATAATATTTTTACACCATTGCCAAAACATGCTGTTAAAGCTTTAGTTGTCATATTTATTATATCGTCATAAATTTAGTTTTAAATATATATAAATATATAAATATATATAATGAAATGTGTCAAAACTCGTATCAATGAATGTATCCAAATTCAAACACAACTTAAATCATTAGGTATTTTTATTATAAAACCTGAAATAAAAGATGAATTAGCTAACAAAATGAATGCCTATATTAAAACATCAGAACCACAAACTTTTTATCTGAAAATACCAGATATGAAAATGGAATTTAAAGTAATATTGACACCATCTGATAATAAAAAAAGTGGTGTTTCTCAAATTATGTTGTAGTGCTATGTGAGCTTCGCTCGCTGAGCTTCGCGCTGCGCTTCTCTTCTCCTTATAATGTATAAATTATAATATATATAAAATGTCCGGTTATAAAGTATTCTTTATCATAATAATTATCTTAATAATATTACTCTATCTACAATCTTATATGAAACCACGAAATGATTATAATATTATACAAGTCTATCTAGATAACTTCAAACTAGACAATCTATATGAAAAATATCCAATCGTCATTTATGACCAAATTTATAATATAGATGATCTACTAAATACCATATTCAAATATTCATACGCATTTAAAAAACTTTTACAAATAGAAACCGCTAAAATATATAAAAATACTCATAAATATCTACTCATTTTTAATAATATTAATCCTATTAAACTTAAACTAATAAACCCTAAATATAAAAAAGATATTAAAATGAAATTCGAAGATAGTAATGTTGAATATGTTACTATCAAACTTAAAGAAAAACAAGTTGTTATTTTACCAGCATTATGGTACTATTATAGCGATGATAAAAATATATCTGCTATCGGATTAGACGATCTGATATCTGGAACAGTTTATGCACTCTAGGTTACGCCGCCTAGATATCATCTTCATCATCAATATTGTCTTCTGGATTATTACCAGTCGCCTTTAGATCCTTATATAGCTTTGATATAAATGGATTTACTATATTCATAGATTCTTCTCTTTTTTCTTCATATTCCTGCTTTGTTGCATTTCTATTTTCATCTAACCATAATAATCCAAAAGTTACTGCTGTATGTATTTTTTTACGATCTTTACCAGATATGTTTACGTCCTTATCTTCAACAATACTATTTTTAATACCTAATAAATAAGTCTCTAACTCATTTCTAGCATCAATGCGTTCGCGATTTGCTTTATCTTCCTCCCTGAATTTTTCAGCGTCTTTTATTAATAACTCAATCTCATCTGCTGAGATACGACCTGTGTCATTCGTAATCTTAATCGATTTCTTTATATGACTAGACTTCTCCTCAGCAGACACAATTAATATACCATTTGCATCTATATCAAATGTAACTTCAATCTTTGGTTCTCCACGTTTAGCTTTCTGAAAGCCTAATAAATGAAAATTACCTAAAAAATGATTATCATTAAACATCGTGCGCTCACCCTCACAAATCTCTATATCTACAATATCTTGATCATCCGCATAAGTACTAAACATCCTTGTTTTTTTAACAGGTATTGTCGTATTTCTCTCAATAACTGGCGTTGCCACATCACCTGCTGTTCTGATTGATAGAGTTAATGGACACACATCTAAAAGTAACACATTTTTTATCTCTTCATCATTACAACCTCCTAAAATAGCTGCTTGAACTGCTGCACCATATGCTATTGCTTCATCTGGATTTAAACTACGACATAATTCTTTACCACCAAAATATTCACTGATTAACTGCTGTATTCGCGGTATACGTGAAGATCCACCCACAATTACTACGTCATCTATTTCTGATTTATTAAAACCTGAATCTTTTAATGCTTTCTCAATACATGACATACAATCCTGGAATAAATCCATACATAATTCATCAAATCTAGATCTACTAATAATACTCATAAAATCTATACCATCATATAGAGAATCTATATCTATTGTTGTCGAACTACTACTCGATAAATCTCGCTTGGCCCTTTCACATGCATTCTTTAAACGCTTTACTGATTTCGGATTTATACTTAAATCCTTCGCATATTTTCTCTGAAACTCATCCGCAAAATACTTAACTAAACGATTATCAAAATCCTCTCCACCTGTATGTGATAACCCTGATGTAGATTTTACCTGGAATATACCATCATCTACGATTAATACTGTAAAATCTGATGTACCTCCGCCTATATCTACAATTAATATACGCTTCGCTGGGGCTGCTGGGGCTGCTGGGGCTGCTGGGGCATTTTCTGTTGGCGGAACTACTACACCTTGACCATGATCTAATCCATAACTAATAGCTGCTGCGGTTGGCTCATTAATAATACGAACCGCATTTAATCCAGCAATTGTTGCAGCATCTTTTGTCGATTGACGAGCAGAATCATTAAAGTATGCAGGCACTGTAATAACAATGTCCCTCATTGTTTCTCCAGTAAAAGCCTCAGCAATTTCTTTCATGTAACTTAATATCATCGCACTAATTTCTTCTGCATAAAATTTATGTTCTTGACATTTATATTGAACTACTATTTGAGGACGATCATTTCCATCATCTATCACCTTAAATGGCCATAATTTAATATCTTCCTGCACAGATGGATCACTATATTTTTTACCAATTAAACGTTTAACATCATAAATTGTATTTAAAGGATTTATAGCCGCTTGATTTCTAGCAGAATCTCCAATAAGACGGTCAGTGTCCGTAAAAGCTACATATGATGGAGTTGTGCGATTACCTTTTGTATTTTGTATGATTTCTACACGCTCGTTTTTCCATACTGAGGCCGCTGAATACGTAGTGCCAAGATCACAGGCAAATATTGTCATGTCATATATTATAATAATTTCAAAAAACTCTTATATAATTTTGTAAAAATTTGATAGATCTTATGTGATTTATCTTCCAAAAAAATGACTCCAGTTAGACCTATTGTAATGCCTAGGCACATCTTCAATAGTCCTATGAAAAAAAAAATAGCTCCCGCACATTATAAGCAGAATAAGATTCATGATCGCGTACGACGTAAGTTATTTCAAAAGTCTCATATGAAACCCTATCTAAATGCTCCTATGAAACCTACCCATTCCAAGCTATTTATGGATTTGAAGCCGGTGCGACGTCAGCTCTTTGATTCGCCTGTTCACGCAGCTCCGCCTGTTCACGCAGCTCCGCCTGTTCACGTTGATCCGCCTGTTCACGTGGCTTCGCCAGAAAATTAGTATAACTCCGTTTAAGTCTTTCATATAAACCTGTCCAATTTATATCAACAAAGTGATTATATGAATCTTGTTTCATATTTATACTATTTGGATTATCTTGTGCTAATTTTTCTACTGTGTGGAGAAAATCTGAATTCCAATGTTCTCGTATTATATCTCTAAATATATTGTATTCTTTATATTTATTCTCAAATACTGCGCATATAGCAACATCTGCTACGCCATATTTTATTATTTTATTGAATAATATGATTTTGTTATCAAAATCTTGTTCATGTCCAGGCTCAAATCTTAGAGAATTTTCATTAAATCGCTCTTCCAGTATATTGGCTATAGACATTAAACTTGTACTTGGTGTCCAGTCATTACCAGACCATGTATTCACTACAGATAAACATACTTTACCATTTTCATAATAATTTGGATGCAAACGATATCTACTTTGCTTTGGATTAAATGTTAAACGTGGTGGTGATAGTGGAAAATCATCAGGTATATCTATTTCAAATAAAAAGAGTCCATTTGTATATGGCGAAGTAAATTGCGGATTCGTCTCTTTATGTTTGGGTATAATCAAAAATGCACCGGATTTAATATTCTCTTCATTAAAATGCCAAAAAATTCCACGCGAATGTAACTCTGCTTTATTTTTCTCCAATATACCTATATCTTTAAGTACACGTTTTTGAGCGATTGTTAACATCGCTTTGATGACTACATATATATCGCGCCATTTCTTTATATGGTTTTCCAGGGAATTTTCTATAATTTCCAAAACTCTCACAGAATACGTCGGTGATTTTGCAAAAAATTAAATATATATTATATATCGCTGCGTTTCTTTATATGATTTTCGGGGAATTTATTTGGCAGATCTAAAACTCACTTTAATATTCGCGTTTTTAGAATTCACAGGCACAATCTCAAACCTATTACTATTTTTTCCTGTTTTTAATTCAAACCCACTCATATTAGGTATTACCTTGCGATCTAATAATACATGTAAATAATCAAACATAGGATTAATAAGATCTTCGTAATTTAAAACCATATTAATAAATTGAATCAACTGTAACGTTGTAATCTGAGGAATCGTCTCTTCTAATATATTTGTGTTTTTTACAGTATTATAAAATAATATTGCATTAGCTTGATTATTACGAGATTTCATACGCCTAAATATATCTACATCAGAGTTATTATAATAATATAAATAATAAATATATGCCCATAATTCTGATTTCTTAAATGCATCTGGTTGCTGCTCAGATATGCGACCATCTGGACTTATTTTACCAGTGAAAAACATTTTTGACGTCTTGCAAAAACTATCCTCAATACTATTTTTAAAATTTAAACCAAAAATAGTCTTATTATTAAAAGCCAACTTCTGTTTCACAAATTTCATTTATGTAATACAAGAAACTATTTTTTTACGATATATATATTTTTAGATTCTAAATCAAATTTACTAACTGTATTGATTGTTTTAGTTTTAATATTACAAGTAACCCTATTTCTAGCTCTTAAATAATCCATCTCATTTAATTGATTATGATCTAATTGTGGAATAACATTTAAATATTCAGTATTCGCAGAATTAGTTGCATTATTTGAGGCTAACGCAACATTTTTCACTTTTTTACTTATTAATACATATATGCTAAAATATATAATATTAACTCGAATCGGACGATCCTTCTTTCTTAATCGATAATAAAATATATCCTTACTTAATTCAATATATTGTTTTATTTTTGGATCTATATCTGTCTTAAATTCTATTAGTTTTAATAAAAATAAAAACATTATATCATACCCATCTAATTCACGCGTCGAATTAATTGATATAATCTTTTCTACAATAGCTAGACTCTGGTGTGGACCCACTAAGACTGCTGAATTTATATTATTATATAAAATACCTAAATAACTATATGTTGTGTCATCTACATAATCACGCATGAAAACTATATCAGGTGATACAGATACTAGTGAATATATTAAATGTTCCAGATTTTGATGATTATCGTAAGATATAGAAAATTCTAGAGGCTTATTCATTTTAATATAAGATACTAATGTACATAATGATTTTACGATCTTTTGAGATTTTCCTGCATTGCTTTCTACTTCCTGTAATAAATCTGAAATCTGAGTTAACATCCATACATTACGAGTTAAATAAGTCTTATAAATATAAGTATTTACAATCGATGTAATAATAGAAATCTTTGTTTTAGAATTATACGTCTTTTCTATTTCCTCTTCGGTTAATAATTCAATCATAATATTTACTTGATATATAAAAATATTAATTTATTGTTTTTTTATCGTGGCTTTTCTCTTTTTTTTAATTTTATTGCCACCATTTGGATTTTGGTTTTGATTTGCTGCTTTAAGTTTTGCTTCGGTTTCTTTACTATAAATATCTATACCATATGCACAAATCAAATTTGCATCTGAATTTGGATTATTAATTACTTCATTATATTTCCGAACAAATGTTCTAAGTGTTGGTACTGGTATTTTTGGAATATCTGGGTTTGGACTATAAAATCCTACCATATCAACTATATCATCAATATTTTCTAAATTAAAAATATCTAATATATTAAGATTATTATTTACGGTTTTTAATATTTTTTGAGTATCTCTTATATTACATTTATCATATAAAATAAACATTAAATATTGAAGATATATTAAGGCTTTTTTAGGATGTTTTGCAACTAAATGTTCTGTTATTCTAGCTAGTATAGGATTGTCATAAACATTTGATGGAGTCTTAAGTGCTTTTAATTCTGCGTTGGCTTTAGCTTTAGCTTCTTCTATTGCGAAAGCTTTAGCTTCTGCTTCTATTGCTAAAGCTTTATCAACTGCTTCAGCTTTTAGAGCTTCAGCAGCTATTGCCGCTGCTTTCTGTATATTTTCAGATAAGCCGTTGAGAGATTCGTTTTGATCTATTAATTTTTTTATGAATTCGAAATTTGCTGTATTTGATAATGCATCCAAGAATAATTTTTTTTCTTTTTTCTCTGTGGAAAAAAATTTAACTAGATATGGTGCTTCATATATTTGATTTTTATTATTTGCAGATTTAAATTCTATATTATCGAAAGTTATAGTTGCGGCAGCGCTAGCGGCAGCGGCAGTATTATTAATATTATTAATAAATATATTAACATTATTGACATCATTAATACTGTCCATAATAGCATCTTTTAAAACAATCTGATTTACTGTATCTTCTTCTTTAAAATTATAGTTTTCATTATTAGAATTAGCTACTTTAATTTTATATTTTAAGATATAATTTTTAATATTATTTCTTAAACTAACAGTTAAATAATACATGATTACTAATTTTTCGGGTTTATCGGATATATCGGATATATTTAAAATTATATAATTACCATTTATTTTAAATATACTATTCGGATTATCAAAATGTAACGCTTTTATTTCGTTTTTAACTACTAAATTTAAATATGAATTAATATATCTTATGAGTGCAATATAAATCGTATATGCTAGATAAGAATTTACAGGGCTGTCTTTTGTTAATATTTTGCTTATAAGACTTGGTTCAGTAATATTTGATGGCAAAGCAGTTCGTAAATTGATTTTTTCATCTCGATCTAAATATTTGGATATTTCTTCTAACATATCAATTGGTAGATCAGTTAGATTTATACTGGCTGCGGGGGCTGCGGAAGCTGCGGAAGCTGCGGAAGCTGCGGGAGCTGTGGGAGTTTCAGAAGCGATACGGTTGCTACGTATCATATTTTTGAAAGCTTTTATAAAGTCTCCACCGCCGCCGACTTGTTCGGGTTGTTCGTGTTGTTTGTCAATTCGGCTGAGTATTGCTTCTATTTTTTCAATTAATTTTTTTTTATAAGCTTCTCTATTTTTTATAGCTTCTTCTACTAGTTTCTCTGTATATTTTTTTTCTACTGGTTTTGCTGGTTGTATTGATGTTGTTTCTGAGAGTTGTACTTCTGATGTTGTTGAATTATTCATTCTATATACTATATATATTTATTAAATATTTTATATATATATATTAGACTTTATTCAAATCTTATTCAAATCTTATAATAAGTGCTGTTGTTATAGCTATGACTATAAATATAAACTTTAAACAATATATCTGTAATATTAATAATGTTTAATTGCAATCTTTTTGAAAACATAGATTTTAATTGTTTCTGGTTTTCATCAAAATCTAAAGGAGACAAGAGTAAAAAGAATAAAGACTGTGATTTAGAAAAGAAGATATTTGATGTGTCTAAAGAATATAACATTTCAATACTACCTATCCAAAATAATGTAGAAATTGAAAACTTATATCCTCCTACTGACCATGTTGAACTATGGAATACTTTTATTATAGGAAGTGATAAAACCTATATTTTAGCAAATGTAAATGATGAACATATTAAAATACCACATCTGGATCTATTGCCAAATAGAAAAGGTTTAAATTTATTACCCGATGAATTATCTAATGTTTTTGATAAAATATGGGATAAAACATTAACTAACACTAAACTTCAATTCTATATGACATGGAATGGTAAATTATATTTTATTAATACCTATCCATTTTTGAACGGTAAACAAAAAGTAATTGGAGCTACATTATTCATGCGAGCTTTCGAAAAAATGCCTGAAGCTCACTTTGATAATGGAAATCTAGTCGTTGAAAACTCTCCTAATGACACTAAAACTAGCCGAAAATCTGTAGAAATAAATCTTAGCCATCCTCTATATAAAATTAATTGATATGTATATTTGGCGTTGTCTTTGCCATATCTAACAAATTCTGAAAATCAAATATACTCTGAATATAAAATTCCTTTATTTTTAATTTTATATCATGAATAATCATATCCAATTCATGTTTATTTATATCTTTCAATTCATATATCTTAGTATGGCCGTTTTTATGCACCATACGAATCAAATAAGAATATATAGATGCTACATTCTGTTCATAAGTCGTTAACATCTTTTTATAATAAGCCAATAGTTTTTTACCCTCTGGTGTACTTAACTTTACCACCAATTTAATAGGAGCTGCACAGTAATCAGATAAAAATATAGGATTATCTTTTTCTATATATATATAGAGTTTTGGGTCGGTTACAACGGTGGATCCACCGCCTTTTTGATTCTTGCTCTGGTGTGCACAGTTTAATTTTTCATTGGGATATCTTATCTTATATAGTTTCTCTAATTCTGAATAATCTTTGGCCCCATGCTGAGATAAATACTCACACATACTTTGCTTAATTTTATTTGACGATGATCTGGCTAATATATTTTTTAATATATTTATAAAAGTATAACTCTCCTCTGGATCTAAAAAATAATGCGTGAAAAACTTCATACCCTCTAATTTAGAAAAATCTATTTTATTCGAAGCTTTATTTTCTTTATCATGATAGTTCTTATGAGGCATACCACAAAAGTAAATTTGCATCATGTCGTCTACGATCTTAATATTGCGAAATACTATACCTGCAATACTAAGATCACCCGACATTTCTAGATTATATACATATTTAACCAAACACATTATATATAAAATTTTAATATAATGATTACTTATCTTTTCACATACTTGTGCCTTTGTAAGCTTATATTTAGTTAACTTTTCATGATTATCAGTATCTGCATTCTTAGGAATAATATATAAAGAAGCACCTAAGTTTTTAATATCTAATTTTAAATACTTAGATAGTTCTTCCTCTAAAACAACCTGATAATTTTGACATATATCTTGTGATAGAAAATTATATTGTTTATTCTTAAATATATCTTTTTCATTAATAATGTCATTAATCAGAGTATTTAATTTCGGTAACTCTTTTTCAAACACAGTCTTGTGATTTAAAGTAGATGCACTATTCCCCATTTAATTTACATGATATATTTTTTTATCTTTTATCAAATATAATTAGATACAATAAGTTAGCTACAATACCTATCGAAAATAACTCATAATAATTCGCACTATACAAATTCTTTATATTTATTGAAAATGTATATATGAGTAATATTACTATAGATAATAATAATGGTGTATCTACTCTAAATGGCGTATAATATTTATGATAGATACTATATATATATAAAAATATAAAAAGATGTGCAAACAAATCTACGATTAGTAATTTATCTCCACTTTTTAATGTATAAGATTCATGAAATAAAATAAACTTAAATTCACGCGGATTTATATAAGACATATATATACCAATAATTAATGTTATAAAAGACAAATACAATAAATTGACATATTTATATACATATTTATGAAATAAAGTCAGAATAATCATCCAGAATGTAAAGAAGAGATAGATATTCGTGAATTTATTCGTGAATTTATTCGCTGGCATTGTTTTATTTAATGAATAAAAAAAAATTATATTAATATAAAGCAGGAATGGCTTCTATTTATAACTCTAACAATATTACACAATATAACTATATTACACAATATGATGACCCTGGTTTTATTACACAAGTTTCATCTATATCCACACAAGCTATTGCTTCATATGCCCAATCAAACAATGTAACTACAAATTTGACAATTGGATCATCTAGTAATATTGTTGTTCAATCAAAACAAGGTATTCAAATGTATATTACCGATAGTAATACTATAAGTTTCTTTTTAACAGATACATTTGGTTCCAATATTCGCCCCATTCTGTCTATTAGTAACTCAAACGATACTACTATATTAAGCGGCAGCAATCTTATTTTTAACCTAACTGGATCAAATAATATTGGCTCTTTTGCTAATTCAAATATCATGTTATTTCAAGGTAATAGTAATAATACTGGTGGTGGTGGTGGTGGCGGCGGCAGCAATAGCGGAAGCAATTATACAAACTATTTAACAAATAATGTTGGCGGATTTGGATTTCAAAACAATGTGAGTGTAGGATCAAATTTAGTAGTACAAGGTAATATTACCGCCTATGAAAATATAGCGTGTGCCGGAAATTTATTCGGATCTACATTCAATATTTTTACAAATACTCCAAATTGCAACGTGACTCCAAATATTAAACGAGTTAGCTACTCATTCTTTATTAATCATTATAACCAACTCGATCTTTTAAGAACAGATCAACTTCTATCAAATAATCAAATTAGTTCTAGAGTTCAACGCATTATGACATTCGGTAATACTGAATTTAAAAATCAATTAAAAGATAACCCAGATTATTATCAAGTTGTTTCTCAATTTTCAGGCGTAAATGGAAATTATTCAAATGGAGCAACATCCTGGATTACAGATGTTAAATGGATGCCTGCATGTTGCAATAATAACATATGCTATATGAAAGGAAATGTAGGTATAGGAACAAATATGCCAATCTCAGCATTCCATGTTGTTGGTGATGTTACTGTGAAAGGAAATATTATTACAACTGATAATCAACTCTATGATATAGGAATAAATACAAATCGATTTCGTAATCTATATCTAAGCAGCAATATATATTTGAATCAAAGTAGACTTAATGTAGATACTAGTGGAAATCTAAATTATATAAACCCTAGGGGACAAATTATTAATTTAACTTCAAATATATCTGTAAATGCAGTCGCAATTTCTGCTAGCAATATTGCATATGGCTTGAGTAATAAAGTTTACTCTACTAGCAATCTTGTTTATCCCTTAAGTGCTTCATTTAGCAATACCAGTAATATGGTATATAATGCCATAAGTGATACCAGCAATCTTGTTTATCCCTTAAGTGCTTCATTTAGCAATACCAGTAATATGGTATATAATGCCATAAGTGATACCAGCAATCTTGTGTATCCCTTAAGTGCTTCATTTAGCAATACTAGTAATCTTGTTTATCCCTTAAGTGCTTCATTTAGCAATACCAGTAATATTGTTTATCCCTTAAGTGCTTCATTTAGCAATACTAGCAATATGGTATATAATGCCATAAGCAATACCAGTAATCTTGTTTATCCCTTAAGTGCTTCATTTAGCAATACCAGCAATCTTGTTTATCCCTTAAGTGCTTCATTTAGCAATACCAGCAATATGGTATATAATTTAAGTAACGCAGTAAATAACGCCATGAGCAATACCAGTAATCTAGCGAATGCCACAAGTAATCTGGTATATCCTTTAAATAACTTAGTTACAGAAATTAGTACTAAAATTGCTCTGAAAGCAGCAAGTGATGTAATTGAAATAGGAAATACTCCAACAACTATTTTAACATTAAATGCTGCAAATCAGGGTAAATTTTATCAATTATACATAGGCCCAACAATATCCGGGAATCCTTATTTTATTAAAGCTGATGTTTTTTGGAATTCAATGGATAATACTGCATATATTAATACAACTGCATCAAATAATGGTCTTACTTTAACAAATAATGGCGCAGATATTCAAGTATATACGGCGGAAAAAATATATGGACCCAGACATCCGATTATTGATATAACACAAAATATGGGACTGTTATATAATATATCTGCTAGCACGAATCAAGATAATGCATATAAATCATTTAATAAAACATTAACAAATGGATGGTGGGGATCTGAAGACATATATGATTCAGCGAGTGGCCTGGTTTCTGAGGGATCTAGCGCGGATTGGTTACAAATACAAGTTATACCGCCAATTGAATTAAAAAGCTATTGGATAAAACCAGAAGCAGATGGTGCACCTGCCGCCTGGGATTTTAGTGGATCTATGAATGGTGGAATTTCATGGAATATTATCGACACAGTTACGAATTATACATGGATGTCTTTAAATGAAGCTGAATTTAATATTTCAACAAATGGAACAGCCTACTCCATATATCGCCTTACTATAAATAAGATTCTATCAGGAACATCCGCGCATATTAAATACTTTGCACTGACTGAAAAATCATTACTAAAATACCCACTTTCTTTATATAAGATTTAAATTACTCACAAAGCTATCACAAATTCTTTTATACTATCAAAAGTTTGATCAGTTATCGAATTATTTGTTTTATCCATATTATCTGTGTATATGCATGAAATATTGTCTTCATATGTATTATCAGCTTTTAATTTTTTTTTAAAGATAACTGTTTTATCATATTTGTTTTCTTTATTTAATTCAAAAATTATTGCTATTGGATAATCACCAATAAATTGTAAATAAATATTTATTGTTTGCTGAGGAAAATATGACTCGTATATTCGTGTAATAAGTTGTAATTCATTCATATGACCAATATCTTGCATGCCTATAATATTATTATATATACGATCATACATATATCTTTCAAAATAACAGCGTTGAATATATTTTGATTTATCTTGTGCATATTGCATCTTTGTAAATCTTATATCACTTGTTATCCTATTTGAACCACATGATGAATTTCGATGATAAACTGGAAATCTACCATCTTGAAACTCTTTTTTAAAAAAAGTTATACCTTTAGAAAAATCAGTAAATAATCTTGTTACTAATCTTTGTTTTGTGGTCATATAGTCATTATATTTAATCTTAATAAAAATTTTTCTATCTAGTGCCAAAAATTTTGCTTTTATTGTTGAATCATATACTTTATCATATAGAACTCTATATTGTCCATCTAAAGTATCTTTAAGTTTAGATAATTCTTCTACATTTTTTTTAATAAAATTAGTAAAATCAGTTATTTTACTATTATTTATAGAATTATAGAAATCATTTAAGGCTTTAATAAAATTATCAACTATAGATTCTTTTACTGATAATATTTTATTATCTACTTTACTATTAACAGATAAATCATTAAATTTAGATCGAAGCTTAATAACATTGTTTAAATTATTTTGAATTTGAATTAAATTAGCTTGCATTTATATATTATAAATATAATAAAATGGAAATAGATCTTAAAAAATCTCTCGAAATATTAAATTTTCCAGATAAAGAAAAAAAAGCTTATCAACTAACTTTATATAATGTTAACCAAACCAATTTTTATCAACTTAAATTACCGGAATCTGTAACAGATCTGATTCTACATGGAAAAATGACAGATTTGATTATACCTGAAGGTATTAAAGATATTTATTGTTGTAATATGGGATTGAAGACTGTTCATATCTGCGAAAGTTTAGAATTTTTAGAATGCTGTGATAATGACCTTGAAACTATCGAATTAACTAAAAATTTATTATGTGCTAATGTTCGAGATAATAAAATAAAAACAGTAACTTGTCGAGAAAAATTAGAGAAATTAGCATGCCTAGACATTCTTAATAATCGTGTTACTGATCTAGATATTGATTTTCCAGAAGAAACTATGGTTGATGCATATTTTGGCGGAAATGAAAACCTAAAAATTAAAAATATTAAATTTATATTTTCGAATAACATACATTGTAATTTTATTAGTGGTGATTTTCTTAGTGTTTATGACATTGAACATTATGTATATCATGAGCATCTGCGATATCGTCTATATCTTTTAGCTTCATTAGGTGAGAATTATTTAGATGTGAAAGCTGTAAAAGATGACGACTATTTTAATAGTATACTTAAAAGATTATGTCCAGATAGTTGGGAAAAATATTAGCTATACATCTATCACAAATTCTGTAATAGTATCAAATGATTGTTTAGTTATTGTTTCTGTTTTATTTTTTTTATCTATGTATATACATGAAACAGTATCTTCATATGTATTATCATCTTTTAATTTTTTTCTAAAGACAACTGTTTTATTATAGTTGTCTTCTTCATATAATTCAAATATAATAATAACCGGATAGTATCCGAAATTGCTATCAAATTGTAATTCAATATGTATTATTTGTTTCGGAAAATATGTATTGTATATTCTTCTACTATCTTGTAATTTATAAATATGTTCAACATCTGGAATGCCAATCATATTATTATATATTTTATCATACATTACGCTTTCAAAATAACTGCGCTGAATAAATTTTATGTCGTTTTTTTGTCTTTGGATGTCGTCTGTAAAAAAAGTTATGCCTTTAGAGAATTCATGTAATAATTTAGTTATAGCTTCTTGAATATTATCCATTTTTATTATATAATGTGAAATAGATCTTAAATATATTCCTAGATACTTACGATAATTAGTAAAAATTTGATAAGTATATATTTTTAATTTTATAAGTATCTTTTAAAAAATGTCATTTGTTAAACTATACACAGTTTATAAAGACTTACCATTGATTACTGAAAATACGTCACGTGATGAGCGCGAATATATAATACGTTTACAGCAGTTGAGAGATTCTGAATTACTAGATAGACTCAATTATGAAAATATACCAACATTTCCAATGAAATCTGAGATATTTAATGATATTAAATATAAGTTTATTAAACTATCCAGCTATGAAATTCGCTTATGCTTTCTGTTTATTTACACTGATAAAGTTATAGGACTATCCAGCGGAGAAGAAATTGAATTCATAAATATAGAAGCAGCATATTCTCATTATCGCAATATTAGTCCAGATAAAAAAATTAAACATTTTCCAGTTAAAGTTTACTAAATATCTAACTCCAACATCAATGGTACATGATCACTTCCATAATAATCCTTCAAAATACTCACTTCTTTAATCTTATTTTTTAATTTATGACTCACTAAAGCCATATCTATACGCCACCCCGCATTACGCTCCCTGCTTTTACCAAAATTCGAAAAATACGTATATTCTCGCTTCTCTGGATATAATTGACGATATGTATCAATCAATTTGCACTCTGTGATTAGTTTCGGATATTCTGTACGCTCTTCAATCGTAAAACCTGCTGTGCGTTCATGACCCTTAGCCTTGTAAATATCAATTTCTGTAGGTGCCACATTTAAATCTGCAACATAAATAACTGACTTAGTCTGCTGCAACTTATTAATATATTCACGCATCATTGGCTCCCACTTCGTAATACGATATTCCAGACGAGATAAATCTGCCTTGGAATTTGTAACATATGCATTAATCAAATAAAACTTCTCAAACTCCAGAACTAATACACGACCCTCTTCATTGTGCTCTAATGGAAAATCATCTAATATTTTAAGTGGCTGAATCTTGGAAAATATAGCTACACCAGAATAACCTTTACGAGCTTTTGATGCTATAATCTTTTGAAATGAATATATGTTTAAGTCTAGTTTGGTATTTAAATCTTCCGGACATTTTGATTCCTGGATAGCTACGATATCTGGATTTTGTTCACGAATAAGAGCTTCTAAAACATTCGGATCATCAGTATCTCGTTTGCCTTCTTTGTTTTTTGATAAGACTGAGCGCAGCCCAGCTACATTCCATGTGATAATTTTCATTTGTGGTTTTTATTTAAATTACTTACATCAGAAAATCTTATATGTAAATCAAATTTTTATGAATTATGGTGGCAAAATTAAATCTTTATTAAATACAGCATAATATGTATATATAGAGAGATAAAAAAAACAACTTCCGGATATCCCGAAACGTATAAAAGTTCTAAATTTTAAAAAGTGTTACCATTATCATGCTTTTAAATATAAAATCAAAATAATAACAATGACAATATAGAAATATTAAAGACATTTATATACAAATTTGATAAAAATTTGATAAACACATATTCAAATTTAATTTACCAAAATGACGAATCTAGAAAGTTATTACCAGTTTTATATGGAGAAATATTTAGGTGGAACACATAAGACTTTGAAAGTTGGTGTAACTGACATTACTACTGAAAAATTACATGCAGAATTAAAAATATGGAAAGATTGGAAAAACGCTGTTGGTCAATTAAAAGTTTATAATGCTGCTGCAAATCGTTCAGAATTACATTTATATTTATTTGGAAAATGCTATACTAAAAACAAAAAAGATTTTATTGAATCAATATTGTTAAATGATATTAAACCATACGAAATGTGTCTTACTGAAAATGGATTTGATATTATTGATCTACAAAATAATTCCATTATTCATTCGATTATAAATAGTGATGATGTTATTGATCTTACTCATACTAAAATGTTTAAAGAAGAGAAATATAAATCATATAACATAATACCTGCCGATTTTATGGATGAGTTTAATAAATTATTGAATATTTCAGACGGACAATATCCTATAAATTTAGACGATGTCGCTAACTTATTAGATAGCTCAAAATTATTATTAACACGTACTCTTAAAAGATCATATATTGAAAATACAGATTATACTATCAAAAATATTTGCAATCCAAATAAAATAAGTGGAAAGTATACCTCTAATAATTATAAAGAAATTATGATAACACGCGATTGTTTTAAAAGATTGTGTATGATATCACGTAGCAAAAATGCTGACTTATTTCGTAAAAATATAAATATTATAAGCATATAAAGAAAAATTTATGGTTATAATTTATATTCATAAATAATACGAAGAGTCGAATAAATAGAAGAAAACAAAACGCGGCGCAATGAGAACGATTCAAGATATTCAAGCAGCCAATGACCTATGGCACCTGCGGCATTCGCAAAATAAGAAATGTCAAATATGTAATGTTTCTAAAGCACCATTATGGAGAAAACATGTGAACTATCATATGTTATGTAATCGTTGCGGCATTAAAATTAAAAAAAAATTGAAATCAAAAATCTAAAGCTATTATAAAATGGAATATAGAATGGAATATACATATATATTTGCAATCATAAGTATAATTATATTATGTTTCATTTATAATATTTATATAAATAGCTACGCATCTAATAAATATATTGCACCTAATAAAGCTTATGTTAATAATACGATTGATAATTCATTATATTTTCAATCCCTTAATACTCTGGATTTAATAGCACGTGGTAGTGTGAGTAGTATTGCTGAATATATTGCACTATATAAATCTAAATTATTAACGTTTAGCTCAAGTGAATCTAAAATATTAAACCAACTCATCACCAATATTTCTATGAATTATACAAACTTATATCTAAAATTAAATGCTATACCATGGAAACTCGTTAAATTTAATAATATAGAAAACAACTTCCCACACACTTTAGGTGATATTATTTTCCTACCTGAATCATTTTTTCAGCTTGATGCAGCAAAACAACTAGAAACACTTATACATGAAAAGATACATGTATATCAACGATTATATCCCATTGAAACATCTATGTTTATTACAAAACTTGGATATGAAGTATGGGATACCCAGAAGAAATATAAGAATATAAGAACAAATCCTGACACCAATCAATTTATTTATATGAATAGCCAGACAGGCACTGTGCAAGCACAGGTTTATAACTCGGACGCACCAAAATCGATTACCGATTCACATGTAGAACGGCTCGTTGGCGATGTTCCATGGGATGTGCCTGAATGTATTAAACAACAAGATCATCCCTATGAAATGATGGCATGTGGCATTGCCAATTATATTGTGAATGGCAATATTGACGGATCTAATTATGAAAAATATATATCCGAATGGAGCAGAGAGTTCTTGTAAATATTATCTAATACGAGTTCTTCAATGGTGGCATTCGATATTTTGGTTTTTGAGTTTGATTTAGAATTTAAGACTTGTGCATCTGGTATATGAAATATTTGAGGATTTGCGTCGCCAGTTCGGTCAGTGTCGCTTCGCGCAACGCCGCTTCGCGCGCCGCATCTTGCTAAATAATGCGCTATGTCATTTTCTTTTATACCTGAATGAGCTTTCACTTTGGTATATATTATATTGGTGTTTGAATATTTTTTACTTGATAAATAACGTATACATTGAACTAATATATCAAATTTTGCATTATATGTTCGATCTTCTATTAAATTTATAGCTGTCATACTATCAGAAAATATATCTATATGCTCTAGCGGCGTGGGCTTCTCGAGCGGCGTGGGCTTCTCGAGCGGCGAGGGCTTCTCCATTTGAACGCGCGGATATAACAATAATCCTGCATAAATAGCTGCTAATTCTGCACGGTTAATATCTTTTTTACCATCAATGTAGTAGTATTTTTGGATTGGGATTTGAATCGGAATTTGAATTGTTGCAGTCTGATAATAAATTCCTATTCCGGCTTTTTTAATTAAGCTTGCATCTGTGAAAATATAATTCGTTTTATTAAGTAGTCTTTTAACAACATTCATACTATTTATTTTTATAAAGATTATAAGATAATTGATAAAAATTTGATAACATGATGTATTATATATTTAGAATATAGACTATAGAATATGGATAGACTACTTACATGTGATCTTAGCAAAGCAAAATTACAATTTTATGATTCTAAGAGATATACTATTGACGGATATGATCAACTATATGTCGCTGAATTCGATGACATGACAATCGAGTACTTTCATGAGTTTTATGCGGATGATTGCGAGTTGATTGTTAGATTTGATGATAAAACTTGCCTAAAATATTCGATCGAACGCGGCAATTTTAAAATACGATATTGGCGTCGAATCTATACTTATTCTGATCAAAATAATAAAACAATCGATGAATGGAAAGGCATTTCGCCATTTGATAATACTAGCGAAATTGCTATAAAAATAAAAAAATTAGATGGTTTTGTAGACAATTTAATGGTAGTCGTAAAGCACTGGGTTCATAATATTAGACCACATGAAGCAGCTGTGATAATTCAGGCTGCGTTTCGCGGTTGGCAAGTTCGTCATGCGTATAGATATAATCCAGGAAATCGTTTAGGTCAGTATTTGGTTTTGAAGATGTTTGAAGAAGTCGCTGTTTAGTTTTTTGGATCATTCTTGAGAACGCTTTCTTCGGAATCAGGTGTGTCTTCGGAATCCGGTATGTCTACTTCTTCTTCTGACTTCTTTTTATTATAGTTTAATTCTTTCTTATGAAGCTCATCGAGCTCCTTCACAAAATCACTAATTTCTTTAGTATCTGCAGTTGCAATAAGGATTAACTTATTCACATTTTCCTTAAGTGATACAAGTCGCTTACTTTCAAAAAGCTTGCGAGCTGCAACAATATTATTTTTGGGTGAATTATCACCGGAGGCACGGCACTTGGTGGAACGAGTGGAACGTGTAGCAAGATTTTTAGCGAGAATCATTTTTATATTATATTTATATATTAAATTAATAAATTCTTATATGACTTTATATAAATATGGCAAGTATGGCAAAGAAAATTTCATCTGGTGGCAAAAAATACGGTGAAGGGGTCTATGGAATTACATATGATTTCGCATGCAAATTAAATGATAATGAAACATTCTGTAAAACGTTAAAAACAAGGTCAATTAAATCCATACAACTTCACTCATTTGAAAAAATGATTGCGTTAGAAAAAAAATCTGAAATCCGCGGATTTATTAAATATATGCATCATTTAGACTGCTGTGTTGCTAAAGTATTTAAAGGATATATGGTCGGATTTGATCATTATGGTTTTCATGGAGAATTAGATAATATGAAAATCATTTACGATATATTCGGCGCTAGCACTGAAAAAGAAACTACCTTGACTTCCCTGAAATTATACGGATTTAATTTTGTAGCCGCTTATATTGTGTTTGATGATAATACACATATTTATACCACTTTTACTAGTAAATGTACTGGTGATTTATTTCATACTAAATTTAATGAGTCTATGTATAAATTATTAATTAAAAATATTTTAAGGAGTTTAGTTACCATGCAAAAGAGGGATTTTGCACATTGTGATATGAAACCCGATAATATCATCTATTGTAAGAAATTAGACCGATTTAAAATAATCGATTGGGGACTCTCCGGATTTTTGAAACCTGGTGTTCGATTTGGAGCTACTATGTTTACTGCACCGCTTGTTAAATATTTAGCAGGAGTGCCAGCTATTATAGCATCTCGGATGATGTATTATTCTGCATGGAATAATAATCGCGATTGGTTTCAAAGCGCTATATTCCAAGAATTATACAAGTTTATTATTGAAGATTTTAATTGGGTGGTGGGAGGTGGCGGGGATTTACATGAGAAGTATAAATATAAATTTGATTTATTTAACTTTGGTATGACTTTAGCATATATTGTTTATGCGAATTCGCTTAAATGGAAAGGCCGGAATAAGGAGTTTATTATGAAGTGTATATGTTTTAAATCTGGTTTTATGAGTGGAGAGGAGGCATTGGATGCTGCTGCAAAGAGCAAATATAAATTTATATGATTTATATATTGATCCAAAAATAAAACCTTATGAAGCGTATATAAGACAATTAAGCAATCCTCTGGATATTGAGAATGCTGCGAATTCTGTGATGATTTGAGTTTTTGGTTTTTATTTTTATTTATTTATTATTTATTTAATAATTGGTTAACTTGGGCGGTTAGAGTGGCGATTTGGGCGGTTAGAGTGGCAATTTGTGCAGCAGATTCTTTTTTATATGCATTAAGTTGTTGAATGCCACTTATAGCAACTGTAGTAAGATTGTCATAGTTCAAATCATGGAAATCGTCGACTTCTCTTCCATAAATAAATACGGTCTCATCTAATTTTTCTTTAGTTTCTACTTTAAATGTATTTTCATCAATCACTTCATCAATAATGACTTTAAAACCTTCATGATTACCATTAATATTTATAAGTTTTATTTTGTCACTCTTATTTAATCCATGGTTTGTTAAAGTAATTGTATTTGTACTTGGATCTACATTTTCAGATTTCTTATAAATATCAGGTACAACATCAGTACGATGGTTTACTGCATTGGGTATATATTCTTTTATATTTTGAGCAATAAAACCAATTTGTCTATTTTTATTAGTAACTTGGTCTTTATAATTATATTCTACGACATTTAGTTTATCTATGATATCTAAATTAAATTCAATATTATTAATGGAATCATATTTATATATACGAATTCTTCTGATCACTATTCAAATTTTCGCGCGATATCTTTATATAATTTTTTTTCCAATATTTCTATGTGATTCCGAAGTTCTTGTATTTCATTATTTTTTTCGGTTTGTAGGTCTTTAATAGCATTTATTATTATTGGTATTAAATCTGTCATAGATAAAGAATAGTTTGTATCTTCAGAACCAGATATTACTTCGGGTATTATTGATAAAACATCTTGAGCTATAAAACCAATTCGTTTACCTGTAGATTCTTGATTTGAATCACTTATATAATCAAAACGAACTGAATTAAGTTGCACAAGATTGCTTAAGCCATAGTTTAATGTGCTTATATGTTCTTTGAGTCTTCTATCTGAATTAGCACTCCATGAAGTAGCACCTGTATCCATAGAAACTCCAGTTGATGTAAAGTTTCCTGCACCAACGCCTACCTGTACTTTAAATACTGGCGAGGTCATAGTACCATCAAGCCCCATTACAAACCCCTGTTTCCCTAGAACAGCTCCAACAATAACAGCGTTATCATTTGTTCCTCCATTAATAAATAATCCAGGGCGATTATTTGGATTGGTAGTACTATTTGCTGGACCGGTTCTAATATATGAAGATGTGTTGATAATGCCACTTACGTCTAAAGGATACGCTGGAGAATATGTACCAATGCCGACATTGCCAGAAGTTCCCATTATTTTAATACCTTTTGTACCAGCTGAAACTGGAGCAATTGTTAAATTACTTGCACCATCTGTAACACCATTCCCAAATAACAAGCATATATCACCAATTCCATTAATACTATTATAACTACCTATACCGCTATTCATTAGAACGCTTAAATAATTTGTTGAACCATCTGAAAAATATGCTGTAGAACTTGCTGTATTTTTACCATTGCATACTACATTTAACGGAGCAGATAGAGATGTTGTATTAATACTCAATGAACTGTACTTACCGGTAATATTTCCTGTAACTTGAAGATTACCATTAATGTATGTGTCAGTGCTATTAATAATATTGGCCATCGTTCCAGTGTAGCTAGCACGACAAGAAAATCCAGACCCGCCGTTGACAGCAGTGCAATTGAGCCTATAAT
>Ga0214921_10002214_pt1 | contig 31917 bp, 29 predicted proteins | sample LL1505_MetaG_FD_177992 | JGI IMG/M metagenome (GOLD analysis project Ga0214921, IMG submission 177992) | Freshwater microbial communities from Lake Lanier, Atlanta, Georgia, United States - LL-1505 | ecosystem: Environmental > Aquatic > Freshwater > Lake | place: USA: Georgia | collected... | reverse complement strand
CGATCCGAACACCCCAAAGGGACGACGCGACAGAGCGATCCTCGCGACCCTCTTCGGCGGGGGACTTCGACGAAGCGAAGTGGTAGGCCTTCGTATCGGAGACATCAAAAAAACCTCATCAGGAACAACATTTCTCTACCTTCGACACACAAAGGCCAAAAAAGATGCGGAACAGGCCATTCCCCGGTGGGCCGCAGAGCACCTTTGGGAGCTTGTCCACGAGCGAAAGGCGCACGGCGCTATGGATGGCGACTATCTCTTTGTTGGATTCACCGGAAAGGGCGGGCAAACGATCACATCCAAGCCGATGTCGGACACAGGGCTCTACCTCCTCTTTAAACAGTACTGCATGGCCGCAGGCGCGGGTATGCACGCGACCCCCCACTCCGCTCGCGCCACCGCGATTACGAAGCTCTTGGCTGATGGCATTCCACACCGAGAGGTCCAAGAGTTCTCTCGGCACTCAAGCATTCAGATGGTGGAGTGGTACGACAAACGGAGATTCAGTGTTGAGGAGAGCCCGGCCAAGGAGTTGTCGTACGGGCCGCGCAAGAAATAGTTTCACTGCCCCGTCATCGTAACACCCCCGCCACGAGAGACATCACTCTGCAGGAGTCTCTCCAGATCGTCGTAGTTCACAGGTTTCGTAAGGAAGAGATCAAACTCGATGCAATCACCACAACCAGGATGCATATCCTGCCGTTCCCATCCGGTCACCGCGACGAGCAGCGGAGCTGTTGCGCCAGATTGCTCACGGATCCGCTTGGCTACTTCGTGGCCGTTGATATCCGGGAGGCCGATATCGAGAAGAATGACATCGGGACCAAATCGAGCGCACGCTTGAAGGGCTTCGCTACCGGTCTCTGCCACCACAACCTGATGCCCTGCCATCTGCAGAAGCATCGCCATCGTTTGTGCCGAGGCGGCATTGTCGTCCACGACGAGGATCTTATGGTGTTGGCTCGACTGAGCAGTTGAACGCATTGAGATACCACCCCCTTGCATCAGGAGTGGTACCTCAACGAGAGAGAGGTTGGGTATGCCGCAGGGCAGGCCCCTATCCTCACCCTATGCGGGTATGCTTAGCGATCCCACGTGCGTCGTGGAGCTTGCTCACGATTTCCGGAACGCTGCGGGCGCCCTCCACCGAAGCCACTCCGCCCACGAGGGGCTCGAGAACCACGATCTCCACCACGGGGAGCGCGTTCGCGCTTCTCAAGCACCTTCAGGGCATCAACCTGGCTCATGTCTGGGCCCTCAAGGGACTCAAACCGGTCACGAGGCTGCCCTCGACGGGCGCTACCTTCCCCACCGCGCTCAGAATTGGAGCGCCCACCGAACCGATCATTGCGTCGCTCGGAGCGATTGCCAGATCGTTCGTCGGAACGTCCACGAGGTCGCGCGCCGCGCTCATCACGATTCAGCTGTGGGCGCGCATTTCGACCTTCGTTCTCTGGACCATACGCATAGCGAGGTCCGCGCTCACCGGGCTGACGATCGCGTCTGTCGTTAAATCGTTGCCGGCCAGGGCTCTCGCCTCGGTCGCGACGTGCGAAACCACGCTCGCGTTGAGGCCGGTCTCCGTTGCGGGCGGCGCGTGGCGCTCGATCCCGACGATCTCCGAACCGTGGCGCTGGACGCTCGGACCGATCTGAACGCTCACGACGCTCGCGGCGTGGCTCTGTAGCAGCTGAATCACTTCCTGCGGCCTCAGCGCTCTCTACAGAAGCGCCCTCACGGGGAGCGCGCTCCTCACGTGGAGGACGAGCGCTTCGCTCGGTACGCTCTCGGCGACCTGGACGCTCACGGCGAGCGTTACGTCCGGGACGTTGGCGGCGACCACCACGCTCGGTATCAACGACCTCCTCCTCAACGCCATCAAGCTCCGGCGTCTCCAAACGAGTAACCGGCGTCTTAAGCCATCGCTCAATCGAGCGAAGGAGAGAACCATCGGCCTTCGTTACGAACGACACAGCCTCGCCGGTCGCTGACGCGCGGCCAGCTCGCCCCGTTCGGTGGATGTAGGCATCGAGGTTCTCCGGCATATCGTAATTCACAACATGCGTAATCCCCTTCACGTCGATACCACGCGCGGCGATATCGGTTGCGATGAGGACGCGGTAGCGACCATCTTTAAAGCCGTTGAGAGCCTGCTGGCGCTTCCCTTGAGAGAGATTACCGTGCAGTGATGTGACGTGCTGCCCCTTACGAGCGAGCTGCTCAGCGAGACGCTTCGCGGTGTGCTTCATCTTGGTGAAGACAACGACGAGGGCCTCTCGGTTTTCTTTGAGCCAGTGCGACAAAATCTGCGGCTTTGAAGCCTGGGCGATCTGGTACATCGCGTGGGAAACGGAGGCGTTTGCGTCCTCGATCTTCACCTGGACAACAGCTGGATCGTTTTGAATGCCACGGGTGAGCTCACGAATCTCACTCGGCATGGTCGCCGAGAAAAGAAGGGTCTGACGCTCCGTTGGGAGCTTCGAGATAATCTTCTTAATATCTGGCAGGAAGCCCATGTCGCACATACGGTCAGCCTCATCGAGGACGAGGTACTCAATCCCCTTGAGGTCAAAGGTGCGCGCGCTTAGATGGTCAAGCAACCGACCTGGGCACGCGACGATGATCTGCGGCTTACCACGAAGTTCGGACACCTGACGAGCGTGTGAAACACCGCCGTAGATAGTCACGCTCTTGATACCGGTACGAGGAGCGAGCTCCTTAATAACGTCATTGATCTGCTCTGCGAGCTCGCGCGTTGGAGCGAGAATAAGCGCCTTAGCGCCCTTCTCCTTGGTTCCGCTGAGTTTCTGAAGGATCGGGAGAACGAACGCAGCCGTCTTTCCTGTTCCTGTTTGCGCGAGTCCGATCAGGTCTCGCCCCTCTACGACGAGAGGAATCGCCTCGGCCTGAATTGGAGTTGGATGGGTATAGCCGATCGCCTTAACCGTCTCCTTTAGAAAAGGAGCCAATGGAAGATCATCAAAGGTAAGCGTGCGGATCTCTTCCGCAGCTGGGGTATCGCTGTGCATTACTAGCCTATTGTACAGAGAAGTGGTGATGCCGGTGCCACGCAACTTCGAACGTTGTGTCTGGTAGTAAAGCCCGAATGTGCACTCTGACGGCACCCGGCGCCCAACGATGTGGATGTAAGAACTTCACTAATGTCTGAGGACGGTACCATGTATGGGGGCATTAAGGAAATGTGGGGGTCTCGAGCCAATGCGACCAGAACCCGACCGCCTAACCCCCTGGAATGGCCTTCAAACCGGAGGGCCCGTCTCCCGACGGGCCGGAACCCGCATTCAAACATTTTACAGCACCGGCCCGTGAGGACACGGGCCCTCCGGGGTACGGATTCACGTTTCCGTTGATATATTCGACCGCCCCCTACGCCACCTCAGACGCCTTAGGCTGCGGTATCTGCACCTCAACCGGAGTAGCTGGCAGCTTCTTCTGAAGACCGTAGAAGAGCGGGAAATCCTGAGGCGCTACAAGCGAGAGAGCTCGGCCAGATCTTCCTGCGCGGCCGGTTCGACCGGTGCGGTGCACGTAGGTCTCAGGGGTATCGTGCATCGCGTAGTTGACCACGAGATCAAGATCTTTCACGTCGATACCACGAGCGGCGACATCGGTCGCGACGAGCACCTTCACCTCGCCTGACCGGAACCTATTCATCGTCTTCTCACGCTCTTTCTGCGAGAGGTCAGAATTAAGGCGCTCACATTCGATACCACGCTTCCGTAGAAGGATCTGCACCAGCTCCGTATCGGATTTCAAATTGCAGAATACGATAGCTGCCTTTGGCTGATACTCCTGCAGGAACGCGGCGAGCGCGGTAGCCTTGCTCGTCAGTCCGGCGTCAACTCGACAGTAGAGATGCTCAATCAACAGCGAGGTTTCCTCAACAGGCTCTAGCTCAACACGAAGCGGTTTCTTGAGGAACGACTCAGCGAGCTGTCCCACACGGGGGGTCATCGTAGCGCTAAAGAAGCACCCCTGTCGCTCTTTCGGCAACTTCGACAGAATCGCGCGAACCTCCTCAACGAACCCCATCGAAAGCATCTCGTCGGCTTCATCCAGAACGAACATCTTGCAGTGACGAAGGTCGAGCTTGCGTTGGTCGATCAGGTCCTGAATCCGTCCAGGCGTTCCAACCACGATTCGGGGATCGTTACGGAGATCTCGAATCTGACCCTCCTGCTTCGCGCCACCGATGATGCACGCTGGACGGAGATCCTCTACAACCGACACGATGACATTTCGAACCTGAAGCGCGAGCTCTCTCGTCGGACAGATAATCAAACCAAATGTTCCATCAACCGGCGAGGCGTCGATCAGACGCGCAAGCATCGGGAGCACGAACGCAAGGGTCTTACCACTTCCGGTCTGAGCCTCAACGATACAGTCCTGTCCGGTCAACACCGCCGGTATCGCTGCGAGTTGCACCGGCGTTGGGGTCGTTATCTTAAGGGCCTTAAGCTGTCCGCGAATACTTGGATGCTTGACGAGGTCAAAGAAGGACGCCTCAACCTGAGGGGTCGCTACACTACTATTGTCAGTTGTCATACGTACGATTCATCTGTTGTGGAGCCACTCTCCTCTCAAGAGGGGCGGCTCGGATTTACATTGCACTGGCTTTTATGCATTACGAGGGTCTTATCAGTTACAGGACTCATCAGAGAAAGGAGCCTGGACCCTTGCACCGCCACGATCTTTTTCTTCTTTGTTGCGGCGCCAGTGCGATGCCACAACCCTTACATACTGTAAGTATGCCACATTTCGTGACGTTGAGACACCTGGAACATAAAGGGCTCAATATTCAGCTGATTATCCTCTTCGGACTACCGACCGCAGCGCTTACGCCCTCTACATGACCCTTCAAGGCGGTTATCATGAGCGTACTTTTACGCACCCCGAGAGCTCTTAACCCGCTCGATGATCTGCTCAACCACCGCTGGATCAGCAAGCGTTGAGGTATCGCCAACTGCCGCGTACTCCCCCTCGCCGACCTTTCGCAAGATCCGCCGCATAATCTTTCCTGAACGGGTCTTCGGAAGGCCCGGCACGAACCAGATGGAGTCCGGTGTTGCTATCGGCGAGATGATCTCTCGAACCGCGTGAATGATCTCCTTGGTCACATCGATCCCATCCGGCACATCGCCGCGAAGTACGCAGAACGCCCCGATCCCCTGCCCCTTCACATCGTGCGGAATGCCCACCACCGCTGCTTCAGCGACAACGCCAGACCGAACGATCGCGCTCTCGACCTCAGCAGTGCCGAGCCGGTGGCCTGCGACGTTTAATACATCATCGACTCGACCGGTGATCCAATAGTAGCCATCCTCATCGCGGCGACACCCATCCCCCGTAAAGTAGAGGCCCGGATACAGGGAAAAATAGGTTTGCACGAACCGTTGGTGATCGCCGTACACCGTTCGCATCATCCCCGGCCACGGATACTTAATGCAGAGACGTCCTGTGACTCCGTTCCCATCGAGAACCTTCCCACCCTCGTCAACGACGACCGGTTGCACTCCGAAAAACGGTCGGGTAGCCGATCCAGGCTTCGTCTCAGTCGCTCCCGGAAGGGGCGAGATAAGCACCCCGCCCGTTTCAGTCTGCCACCACGTATCAACGACCGGACACCGTCCCTCACCAACGATATCGTGGTACCACAGCCACGCATCAGGATTGATCGGCTCACCGACCGTACCGAGAATTCGAAGCGAGGAGCGGTCGTAGCGCTTCACATAATGGTCGCCCTCCTTTGCTAGGGCGCGAATCGCGGTTGGAGCTGTGTAGAATATCGTTACCTTGTGGCGCTCTACGGCGTCCCAATACCGACCGGCATCGGGATAGGTCGGAATTGACTCAAACATCACTGAGGTCGCACCGTTCGAGAGCGGCCCGTATACGACGTAGGAGTGACCGGTGACCCAACCTACGTCAGCGCCGCAGAAGAAAACGTCATCATCTTTAATGTCAAAGATATACTTGTGGGTCGCGGTCACATGCAGAAGGTATCCACCTGTCGTATGCAGCACCCCCTTTGGCTTACCGGTGGAGCCGCTGGTATAGAGGATAAAGAAGGGATCTTCGGAATCCATACTCTCGGCGGTGGTGTCGTAGGCATCACCAATCTTCGCCAACTCATCCTCGTAGGAGAGATCGCGACCCGGAGTCATCGAGACAGGGGTCTCAGTACGTTGCACAACAAGGATGTGTTTAATGGAAGAGCACTCCGCCACCGCTTCGTCACTCGTCTCTTTGAGGGGAATACTCTTTGGCCCACGCAAACCCTCGTTCGCGGTGATGAGGAGCTTGCAACCACAGTCATTAATTCGATCGCGTAACGACTCAGCGGAGAATCCCGCAAATACCACGGTGTGTATCGCACCGATGCGGGCGCAGGCGAGCATCGAGATGGCGGCCTCGGGGATCATCGGGAGGTAGATAGCGACTCGATCTCCTCGCTTCACGCCGAGCTTTCTGAGGAGGGTCGCGGTTCGACACACCTCGCGGTGCAACTCACGGTAGGTAATCCGACGAACCTCGGTAGGATCGTTCCCCTCCCACACGATAGCAACCTTATCGCCTCGGTGAAGGAGATGGCGATCGAGACAGTTCTCGCTCACGTTGAGCTTACCACCAACGAACCACTGCACGTTTGCTTGCACGAAATCCCACGAGACCACCTTGCTCCAGAGGGAGTGCCACTGCACCAGGGAGCGCGCCTGTTGATCCCAGAACTTCTCAGGATGTTCAACCGAGAGCCGATAGAGCTCCTCGTACGAAGCGGAGGTGATATGCGCATTCGAGGCGACTCCGGCGGGCACTGGGAAGCGAGCATTGACGGTCATGTAACAAACTCCAAGGGGCACACCAGACGACGCCGTCACGATAGCCTAGGCCGTTCCCCGGATGAAAGGGAAAAAGCGCCCACTCTATTTACCTAGAGCGCCCCTGCCGTGGCGTGGTATCCTACCCCAATGACGAATCATCGAACCATCATCGAACCCTTTAAGATCAAGGTGGTCGAACCCCTCACGATTATGACTCGCGGGGAACGCGAACCGATCCTACGGGAGGCTGGCTACAACCTCTTCCTCGTACCAGCCGCGGCGGTAACCTTCGACTTCCTTACCGACTCGGGAACCACCGCGATGAGCGCGAACCAGTGGGCAGCCATGATGGTCGCCGACGAGTCGTACGCCGGCTCCCGAAGCTTCGCGAAGTTCGAAAAGGCCGTCAAGGCGCTTACCGGGTATGACCACGTAATCCCCACTCACCAGGGGCGAGCCGCGGAGCGGCTCCTCTTCGAAGCGGTGCTTAGGCCGGGCATGAAGATCCCCTCGAACAACCACTTCGACACGACCCGGGCAAACATCGAACACCTTGGAGCGGAGGCTGTTGACCTTGTTATTGAAGAGGGTCGCGATCCCGCGCTCGTGCACCCCTTCAAGGGAAATATCGACCTCGATGCACTCGCGAAGTTTTGCGAAGAGAATCGAGCGGCGATCCCCTTCGGTATGATAACCATCACCAACAACACCGGCGGCGGCCAACCTGTCTCGCTTGAAAATATTCGCGGAGCCTCCGAGATCTACCGACGACACGGGATCCCCTTTATCGTCGACGCATGTCGGTTCGCCGAGAACTCCTACCTTATCAAGGTTCGAGAAGCGGCACACGCGAACCGTTCCGTTCGGGAGATAGCACAAGAGATCTTCTCCCTCGCGGATGGGTGCATGATGAGCGCCAAGAAAGATGGGCTCGTCAACATCGGAGGCTTCATCGCGCTTCACGACAAGACCTGGGTGGAGTCGCTGCGATCACTTCTCATTCTTACCGAGGGATTTCCAACCTATGGAGGCCTTGCAGCACGCGATCTCGAAGCGCTCGCAGTTGGACTTCAGGAGGTCCTCGACGAGGATTATCTTGCATATCGAACCGCGGTAACCCGCTACATGGCTGATGGGCTCAACAGGGCCGGTATTCCAACCGTTCAGCCACCAGGGGCTCACGCCGTGTACATCGATGTGAAGCGATTTCTTCCCCATATCCCACCACACGAGTTCCCAGGACAGGCGCTCGCGTGCGAGCTCTATCTAAGTGAGGGGATCCGTTCGTGCGAGATAGGTTCGGCGATGTTTGGGCACTACACCGATCCATCTCACGATCCGAAGAGCTTCGTTCCCTCCCAGATGGAGCTCGTTCGACTCGCCTTTCCCCGCCGAGTCTACACCCAGAGCCACTTCGACTATATCCTCGAGGGTATGGAGGAGGTTGTTGGGCGAAAAGATGACCTCAAGGGAATGCGACTAACCTACGACCCTCCGTTTCTGCGGCATTTTACGGCACGATTTGAGTCCGTGTAGGCTTCACGAACTACGGCGCCGGACAGGTAGAAGGGTCCGGACTTCTACAGGGGTGTGTTGCTGGATCAGGAACAGGGGCCGGTCGCAGCGGCTCGCGCGGCTCCGCTGGGGGCTTTTCGGTTGGCGCCGGTTTTGTGGGCGCGGGCTTCGGCGGTGCCTCCGGCGCTGCGAGCTTGCTCAGATCCGATAAAGCGGGAACTTGATATACCGTGGCCATCTGATTCATAGCTTAGCTCCTTTTAATGTCCGCCTCTCCGATTAGTACCAGTTCGTACTGCCCCTCGAAAGCCTCTCCCTGCTTGCTTCGATACTCAAGGAGGGGCGCGACGTGTCGACGCCACGCCGCTTGCTCGGCCCGGCCCGTCCCGTCTCCGCGCTTTGGGAGGGGCTTCGTGTAGGTAATGTGGCGTGTAGAGAGCTCCAGCGTAAAACAATTCAACAACGGAATCGGATCGAAGTCCGGACGGGTTCGGTCGACAGCCCCGATATAAATGGTTTCATCATCCTTGGCGGCGGCGCCCCTCTCCTGGTGCTCACGATAGATATCGTAGGCGCGCACGAGAAGGCGTGGCGGCTTCTGGTCTCCAGGGGTGAGATCGCTCTTCCACGCCCCATACCGATGGCGCATCGCTTCGAATAACATCTGACCTGCGGTAGCAAAGCGCCGGATCTCCTGGTCAGCTTTCGCGAGAGGTCGCACCGCCTCATCCACCCGAGAGCGATTGTCACGATAGGAATTAATCAACCACGGCCAGTGAACGTGCCCATAGACATCCCGCCACGCCGTCGACTGGTGTTGCGCCTCCCACGAAAAGACAGGCTTCGAGTTGACCGGAAGGGCGTTGCACATCCCTCCGAAGAGTGGCGACATATGCCCGAGGACGAGGTGGTTCTTTGCCGCCTCACGGCTCGCCTCGATGAGATCCGGTATGGATAACTGAGCGGTGTTCGCGTTGATAGCGACATGTGGCCCCTCATCAAGACCGTACGAGGCGTACCGTAACTTGGCGTTTACCACAGAAGCCGGAAAGCCGAACGCGAATCCATAGGAGCCACTAAAATGATCGTTGTCGATCACGTAGTAGTACCTTTCATCAAAGACTGAGAAATCCCTAGAGGGCGCGGTCACCCCCATCCACTGCCGTAACGCCACAATAGAGGCTAATTCAAGGTTATCGAGCTGATCCGCAAACCATAGGTTCTCATCTTTGCGATGCCGGCTCAGGAGATCACGATCACCATCAAATCCGTGGAAGAGCCTATCAAGAATGGCCCCTGACATGAAGGTTCCACGGCCGGGTGGAAGATCGCCGTTATCGCACCGGATGAACCGCACATCCTCGAAGCACTCCATCGCGAACTCGCGAAAAAGCGGAAGTTTACCTGCGAGGGAGCGGGTCTCCATCCGCAATCGACCAAAGGAGTGATAGGACTGATGCCGCGCTCGCATGACGATCTTGAAAGATTCCTCAAAGCACTCCTGTTTAGCCGTCGGCTGCCAACTCGGAAAAGGAACCGAGCCGTGCTGTCCGAGGTCCCACCCCTGAAGCCACTCGTACGCCGCCTGATGTCGATGCAGCTGGGCCTTGGTGACAGCCCCGGCAAGATAGGTATCCACGTGCCCCTCAGCAAGGATCCGCTTTGCCCGCTGGGCAAATTCATCGCGCGAAAAGGAGATCTGGCCCTCAAGCATCGCCACACCGAGCTTTCGAATATGTCGATTGAACGATTGCAAACGAAGTGCGCGGGTGGTTTGGTTCTCCTCGGTGATCTCCCACAGCTTAGAGATATGCTCCACAACGGGCCTTCGACACGCTTTGCTAGCGGCGCTCTCAGCACGCAGCACGATCCGAAAGATCTGCGCCCCGGTCTCTATCGGTTTGTTGTGAATAAGCGGAATGAGAAGTTCCCCAAAATCGGTCGAACGCATCAGCCCTTCAGGCACCAAGATCCCCCTCTCACATCGCCTCCGTAAGTCATCAACGATCGCATCGATTTTTCGCTCGATTCCCATCAGCGCAGCGGCGAAGGTCGTAGGGGCATTTGGGTTGATCGGCTCAGCACGAAACGTTCCGCGAAACGGCTCGCCTTCGCTCTCGGCCCGCTTAAGCGTCACATACTCGCGCTCCAGTCGGACCAACTCATCGTGACGAACCCTATCTCCCGGAAAAAAGGGAAAGTGTCGTTGGCGCACCCCGTCAGGATAGGGCTCGCTCCACTCAAAGATGTCGAGGTCACGAATGGCTTCGCGGGCTTTGTCGTCCAAGATAACAACGCGGCGCGCGTTTACCATCAAGGAGATGGAGACAAGCGTCTTCGCGTACTCGACGCTGTCGCGGGGGACCCCCGCCAACGAAACTCTAACGGCGCCACCTAAGGAGCGCCCCTTGAGAGGGTCTTCGTGAGAGTCCTTCTTGAAGAGGTCTTCCGGGTCAACGTGAGGCATCGGTCGTCTAGGCTCCACAAATCGCTGCAACCCACTGGACTAACATCGAATTAGGTTTGTGGCACTCGCAAAAATCACAGCCCGCAAAAATAAGGGGCGCTCAGTATCGGTCTCGACCATTCCGACTTCTGTTTGGTATAATTTAGGAGCATTACCGACCAAAACCGACAGGCAAGAGGGCGTAAAAATAGCACCATGTTTTCTAACATTCCAGCTTTAGAGCATCGCCTCAAGAAAGAGAACCTCGTGCTCGTCGCGGTGCTCACGACATTCCTCTCCCTCCTACCCACGGCCTACGCAGCGATCATATCGAACTCGACGACGCTGTTCGCAGACCTCCTTCGGTGCGTCGGAGAATTCTTCGCAATCGTCGCCTCATGGATCGTCCTTATGAAGATGTCTCGCAACGAGACCTCGCGATTCAATTACGGCTACGGAAAATTAGAACAGCTTGCTGGGATAGCGGTCGCGGCTGCGCTCTTCCTTACCTTCCTCGTCTCACTCACCTCAGGTATCCGTGGATTGATAGTTCCCGCAAAACTTGAGAATGCGGAGTTCGGATTCCTCTTCGCCCTTCTCTCCGTTGCGGGAAACGCCTTCCTCTGGGCCTCCAATTATATTGCAGATGCGCGCGCGCCCTCTCCGATCGCGGAATCGCAGTGGAGACTCTTCCGCGCCAAGACCTGCGCCACGATGGTAGTCGTCATCTCACTCGGTGTCGCGCTCGCCTTCGCCGACAGTCAAGCGAGCGTGTACGTCGATCCCCTCGGATCTATCGCACTATCGCTGTTCATGTTGTGGCAGTCTTACAAACTCGTCTCCGCGTCGGTGCCTGACCTTATCGACTACGCAATCGAGGAGTCACTGCAAAAAACCCTCGATACGATCCTGGCCGACCACCGAGGAGGCTACACGGATGTCGAGAGGGTTCGCTCACGGCGCACCGCTCGAAGGGTATACCTTGAGCTCTTCCTCTCATTCCCTGCGGAGCTCCCCTTTGGAGAGGTTCACCAGCGGGTACTGCTCCTCAAACACTCCGTCGAGGAGCGCTTCCCCGGCGCGGATATCACCATCATCCCATCCCTTCCATCTCTATCTAGCTAATAACACTAGACTTCCATGCCCCGTTCCACCAGATAACGACCGATAGGCACCATTTCCGACCGGTGTTGCCATAACCATCACGACTGATCGATAGTTCGGAACACGGGCTCACGAGGAGTATATGGATACGCAGCAATTCGTCCTCAACATCTTCCTTATCTACATCTTCATCAAAGCCTTGGTGCTGTGCCCCCTTGGGTGGATGACGCTGTGCGTGTGGTGGAACGATCGACAGGAGGCGAAACGCGCCGTTCAACTGGGACAAGCCGTACCGGCGAACGGGGACGAGCTCGTCCTCACCGCACAGTCAGAGGCTGCTTAAGTTTTGCTCGTCACGAATTCAACGATAGCATCGTACACCGACGAGAGCTCCGTATCACTGACACAATACGGGGGCATGACGTAGAGAACATCTCCGAGGGGTCGAAGCAGCACGCCCCGGTCGATGAAGAAGGCACGCGCCTGCTGCGCCGCCCTGTTAAGATACCCGCCCACCTCATTACTTCGAAGATTACACGCCACGATAGTTCCTCGTGCCCGAGCATGAACGACACTCGGTATCGATTGAAGACGCTCAACAAAGCTCAGGTGCGATGATGCGATGCGCTCACGCGCCGCAAGACATTCTCCGGAGGTTGTCAGATCAAGGCTCGCAAGTGCCACTGCGCACGCAATCGGATTAGCGGTGTAGGTGTGCCCGTGAAAAAACGTGCGCGAATGGTCGTTTGAAATAAACTCAGCAAAGAGCTCCTCTCGACACATCGTCACAGCAAGCGGGAGCGTTCCACTCGTCAGCCCTTTCGAGAGGCAGATAATATCTGGGGCGACCTGCATCTCGCCACTTGCGAAGAGGCCACCTGTTCGTCCAAACCCCGTCATGACCTCATCGGCGATACATAGCCCACCATAACGGTGAACGAGGGCAGCGTACCGATCCAAAACCTCCGCATCGTACATGCGCATCCCACCAGCACCCTGCACGAGTGGCTCGAAGATAAATCCAGCGACCTCACCGCTCTTACACGCGGCCTCCGCTCGCTCCATGTCCCGTTCATCACCACGGATCGAGAGATACTCAACCGAAAAGAGCATCTCATCAAAAGGGGCTGAGAAGATCGAACGAGCTCCCACCGCCATCGCTCCGAAGGTATCTCCGTGATAGGCCCCATCAAGTGCGAGAAACTTCATGCGGCGCTCACCCCGGTGGAGAGCCCGTTGCACGGCTAGCTTTATTCCCACCTCGATCGCTGTTGAACCATTATCGGAGAAAAAGACACGTTGAAATCCGTGGGGAACAACCTCACATAAACGCTCGGCGAGCCTCACCGCAGGCTCGTGGGTAAACCCGGCAAAGATCACATGATCGAGTCGGTCGAACTGCTCCGCTGCGGCACGGCCCAAGGCAGGATGTCCGTGACCATGAAGACAGCACCACCACGAGGAGATCCCATCGAGAATTCGTCGCCCATCCTCAAGGGTCAGGTGCGCGCCCCGCGCCGAAACCACCGGAAGCGGGTCGATCCCAAACCCGCTCTGCGTGTAGGGGTGCCACACGACACCTTGGTCACGAGCGACGAGCGAATTCATACGACCCATCCGCACTGCGCGGCAAAGTTACCAAGAGAGGACACCGAGACCTCACCGAACGAGGGCACCCGCCCGATCACCGAGACATCGCCCATGGTCGTAATGATCCGCTCGGTATCAGGCAGCTGTTCACCGTTGAAAACGACCCCCTTGACCGCAATCTTGTGCGCCCGCAGCGCGAAGAGGGTCAGCAGGGTGTGATTAATACTCCCGAGGTAGTGGCGAGAGACGAGCACCACTGGGAGGCCCAGCCGTTTGATGAGGTCAAGATTCGTGGCGCGATCGTTAAGGGGCACCATCACCCCACCGGCGAGCTCCACGACCAGCGGGGCATCACAGACCGGAAGCGAGAACTCTTCGAGGCTGACCTCAATCCCTTCAAGTGCGGCGGCTACGTGCGGAGAGAGGCTCTTGCGCAGAAGGTAGCGCTCACTAAAGATTCGCTGAGCCCCATTTGAAATGAGCCGCGAAACTAAAACGCTCTCGGCCGGACCATCCTCAGATCCACTCGCGATCGGCTTCCAGTAGCGCGCTCCCATTACCTCGCAAAGGATAGCCGAGATAACGGTCTTTCCAACCTCCGTCCCAATACCCGCGACGATTACCCCTCGCAGTCCCATAGAGCCTTCAACTACTGAGCAATATATCTCATGGTCGGAATCCGCGCCGCCTCAAGCATCGCGGGGAGCGAGGCAGAACCCTCAAGCGCCTTCTGCAAGAATCCCTTCTTCTGATTCACGAAGATCAGGTTCGGAACATCGTCAGGCTTCAGCTCAACCTTTGCGAGCTTGAGGGCCTCGCGACCGGCGTCATACACATCCCCGAACGCATCCACGAGCCCCAACTCCTTAGCCTCAGAACCCAAAAGCACTCGACCGTCAGCGAAGCTCCGCACCTTCTCCTCCGGGATATTCCGTCCCTCAGAGACCGCCTTGATAAATCCGGAGTGAACCTTCGCCGCGGTATCCTCCAGGAATCGGCGCTCAACCTCAGTCATCGGACGGAACTGATTTCCAGCGTCCTTCAAGGCACCGCTCTTGACCGTAATCATGTCGAAGCCGACTTTATTAGCGATAGTAGTGAAGTTCGGTATCTGCATCACAACACCGATGGAGCCCGTTTGGGTTCCAGGCTGGCAGAAGATCTTCGACGCGCCGACAGCGGAGTAGAGACCGCCCGATGCAGCGAGCGACCCCATGGAAACGACGATCGGCTTCTCTGCTTTAAGACGCTTCACGGCGCTGAATACCTCCTCGGATGGAGCAACGGCCCCACCAGGCGAGTCGATACGCAGAACGATCGCCTTTACATCCTTATCGCGCGCGGCGTGATAGAGCTCCTTTAGCACCTCTGAGGAGTCCTCAATAACCCCCGTAAGCTCGATCACCGACACCGACGGACCAAGCTTCTTCGCCACAGAACTCAGGCCGGCCACGATCGGAACAACGATAAAGGTCAACAGGACGATGGTAATGATCTTCGCGAGCCAGAGTTTGTATTCTCTCATGAACGTAGAGGCCTTTTCTCAATCAGGGGTTATCCGAAAACGTAGTCTAGTTAATCATTTGCCCCGTGGCTATAACTGTTTTTGCTCACGGACCAGTTCTGAGAGCCCTCCCCCTCCCGCCTCGACTTCCCCTTTTGAGGGGCATGTATGATACTCGCCAAATGATATAGACTTTCAGAGCCCCTATGGACACCACCATCTCATCCCTTCTCTCGGAATCGGCCGCACTTAAGATGGCACTGGCTAAGGACGCCGCATTCATAACGGCTATCAACGCCTCTGCCAGGAGGCTTGCCGAATGCGCAAAGGGAGGTGGCACAATATTCGCCTGCGGCAATGGTGGCTCCACCTGTGACGCGTTACACCTCTGCGAAGAGCTCGTCGCTCGCTACAAACGGGACCGACCCGGGATTAAAGCGATGCATTTTATGGATCCAGGGGTGCTGACGTGCTGGGGCAACGACGTATCCTTCGACGACGCCTTTGCCCGCTATGCGAAGACCTTCTGCACATCGCGCGACGTATTGGTCGCGATCTCCACATCAGGGAACTCAAAGAACGTTATCGCTGCCGTAGAAGCCGCTAAGGCGAGCGGCACCTTCGTCATCGGGCTCGCTGGCAAAGATGGAGGCAAACTCGCTCCGCTCGCTGACCTGTGCATCACCGTTCCCACTCAAACGACTGAGCGAATTCAAGAGGTGCATATCACCTGCATCCATATATGGTGCGAGCTCTTAGAAACGAAGCTCGGATTAATCAGCTAGGGATATAAGGCAAAAGAACGCGAAAGCGTTGTTTTGCCTTATTTTTCCTGGGAAAGGGCCAGAAACAGGCCACTCCGAGGTGCTTACAAGCCTCCCTCCTTACTCACCACGAAGCCCCCTCTTCGTCTTGAATCTTTCCACAAAAAGTAGAGCTACGACCAAAACGTTGAATACCCCCGAGCAAAGGTGCACAGTGAGAATCACCAGCCCACAACGGGGCTCGGAGACACTACCAATGGCACCACGTACAAAAAATCCAAACGCACTCCCAGCGCTCGAAACCAACGATACGATTGCGCTCAAGAAAAAGTCGAAACCTATCCGTCGCATCGCGATGGTCACCAAGAACGCTCGCGCAGGCTTCGCTGCGGCCGGGCTCCAAGACCTCGCGCCAGTCATCACCGTAAACTCTCTAGAGGAGCTTACCGACGCGCTCGTCTCTCACCACCGCGGCACCCTCGCCTCGAACGATGAGGGAGTCCAGTCTCAATCCCGACTCATCGCGTTTGACATGACCTCGTTTGACGCCACAGAGATACACCTTCTTGGGGGCTACCTTTCTACCACTAGTGAGGTGGGAGCGGTGTACCTCTTCACCCCGACACAGTTTGAGTTCTTCAACGACGGGATCTTCGACCTCGTGATTGGATAAGCGTTCTCGTTTAGGAGCGGGCGCAGCTCAGCAGATCGTCTACTTGCCCCGCGTTACATGGAAACCCCACCTGTATGAGCTTCGCCCGACGTAGGAAGAGGTGAAGGTCATACTCCCATGTAAACCCGATTCCTCCGTGAACCTGAATAGCTGCCTCACATACACCTGGACCAACCTCGGCCGCATGGGCGATGGCGGTCCGAGCCGTGAGAGGACGCTGTTCAGGTGAGCTCACGACGCTCCAGGCGGCAAAGCGACACAAAGCGCCGAGCGACTCACTCTCCGCGTAGGCGTTGGCTATCCTTTGCTGAACGGCTTGAAAAGCCCCTACAGGCACGCCGAACTGCTCCCTGGCCTTGAGGTACTCTGCACTCATCTCAACAACCCGCGACGTTATCCCGTACACCTCACACCCCTTAAGGATGGAGAGCGCATCGAGCACTTTGTGCGACTCATCTTCTGAGAAGAGAACGACGGGGACGTCCTTGAGGGAAACTGATGAGAGAGCGGTGGAGCAATCGAGAGAGGACTCAGACTTGACCGTAACTCCCGGAGCAGAGAGCGAACATGCGAACACCCTATCGCCACCCTTCTGCCGTACGACACCAACCAGGCGGTCAGCTCCCTCGACACCCCATGCCCACGAAACTTGGCCAGATACCTTTTTCGATCTTGCCGCGGCGACGCTGCAGCAAGACGGCGGTGCGATTGCGGTCTGAGAACCGAGAGCGTGATACGCCGGCCTCGCTCCTGCTTCGAGAAGCCCCGGAATCACGCAATCTCCGAGGAGACGCTCTGTCAGCGGCTCTGGAAAGAGCGCTCTCCCAACCTCCTCTGCGACTATTCCGAGCTCAGCGAAGGAGAACATCCCTCCCTCAGCGCCAAAGCCCTCTTCAAGCCCAAGCTGTTTCACGGATTGAACAAGCGCCTCATCCCGCCGAAGAAGGGAGATCATGCGCTTTCGCAGGTACTCGGATGGAACCGCGTCGGCGAAGAAGCGGCGAACGAGATCCTGTAATTCACGCTGGTCAGCCGTTAGCAGCATACATGCCCCCTAGAGCATCCCCAACATCCCCTTCACCTCTTCAGAGGCTTCCCAAGGAGGTGTAAAGGTAATCTGAACGATAGCTTCCTTGACCCCTGGAAGGGCCGCGACCTTCGTCTGCACCTCGTGTTTGAGTTGAGGCCCCGCGGGGCACATCGGAGATGTGAAGGTCATATCGATAATGACACGACCTTCGTCGATCGCGATATTGTAGATCAGTCCGAGGAACCAGATATCGAGAAAGAGCTCGGGATCCTCGACGCTCTTCAAAACTTCGATCACCTGCTCTTTAGTTGGTTCGGATGGGGTTGGGATGTCGTTCATGAGCGGGATAGTAGCGTGATTGGGGTTGAGGGGGAACCCTTGTGACAAGCCGGCACTGAGGGAGGGCGACCATTCCTGGTCGCCGGGAGGGCTCAAGCAAAGCCCGCGTGACGGACTATAGTACCGTCGAGATTCGAGTTATGCCCTACAACAGTGCACTGCCGAAGAGCTCCTGCTCCTATTCCTTTTTCTACTCATCCCCCCGCACTTGCACCGGTTTCCCCCTCGTCATAGGGCCAAACAAAAAAGGCGCGAAGCCTTTCGACCTCGCGCCTCTACCTGAGCACAGCTCAGAGAGAATTAGAGAACTCTCTCCTTGAGTGCCTTAGCTGGGGTGAAACGAACCTTCTTCCGCTTTGGAATGTGGATCGTCTCGCCTGTTGCTGGGTTACGTCCCATGCGAGCCTTCGACTCACGAACGTAGAGCTTGCCAAGTCCCATGAGAGGGATCTTGTACCCCTTACGGAGCGACTCAGTTACGAAGAGAGCGATATCATCGATAACCTCGCGAGCCTGTGAACGCTTTGGAAGTCCGCAGAAAGCGCGAACGTTCTCAAGGAACTCAGATTGAGTATAGCTCAACGTTGAGGTGTTGCGTGGCTTGGTAGCTACGCGAGCCTTTGCTGCTCCTGCAGCAGTAGTCTTTGCGCTCTTTGGAGCTGCCTTGATCGCCTTAGCGGCCTTCTTAGCTGGCTTTACTACTTTCTTGGCGCTCTTTTTTGCTGCCTTTGCTGGCTTCTTTGCCATGTTAGTTCTCCTAAAGTTAGATGGTATAAAATACCCTTTTTACTCGTCTCTCCCTAGCAGGGGCACCGTACGACTCAGATCCCCCTCTGGCTCTTCAAAAACCTCGGGTTGTTAAACCGTCCTGCTGCCCTCGTCTAGTTCGGTGAACGAATTCGAACGGTCGCTGTTTGAGCATATCGACCAATCCGTTTTTTCCGATCACAACGAGCGCCGCCCCTCTACCAGTCCCTTCAAAATAAGCCGTTTTTACGGGCTAAAGAAGAAGGTTTTTAATATCGGAAGCGAACAATGTGGGATATTAGTTACACTTTCATCGATAGATCAATACAAAATGTGAACGGCTATTTCGCAAAATGAGCCGTTTTTTCAGGGAATTTTATGCGAGCCGCTTCCACATACGCTCTTGCGCTTCTGACAACGTTGGTTTTTCAGGCATGTTTTTCATCACATTCAGTACATGCAGAGGAGCCCCACACGCCATCGGCCCCGTGGAACTCCGAGTGCGCCCCAGGGGTTCCTCTGCGCGTGCCAGTAACCACCGAATTTCAGCGAGTGAAGAGTGAGACACCCGCGGTTTTATGCGTTTTTCGTAATAAAACAAGCGGTTTTCCGACCCTCAACGTAGTCGAGGAGCCTCGCATGGACGGCAGTGCTCCACCAAGCGCCGAGCAGTACCGGGAGGGGGTGGCGCGGGGCTATCAAGCGGTTGGACTAACCGACGCGACCCTCTCAAACTCGGTCACCGGCGAAAGTCATGGAGTGCCATTCTTTACTAGTGAGGTCACCTTTACCAATAACGGCACTCCGATGATCGCGCGAATCTTGATCGTCCAGTACCATGACCGAACTTACACCGCGAGCGCGATCGCGACGGCAAATCCCCTTGAGGTTGGGCGAGCCCTGGTAGCCCCCCTTATCGATGGGATTGAGGTGGATGGGCAGCTCGTAAGAGACACGAGACCACCCGTGAGCACCTGGGGCATAGTAGGTGCTGTGTGCGCCGCGCTCCTCCTGACGTTTATCGTAGTTCGCCGCAGAAGGGCCCGAGAAATAGCCGTTTAAGCCATCAAGGACCAGGCGAGAACCGCCTTAGCAACATGGAGCCGACTCTCAGCCTGGTCAAATACGACCGACTGCGGTCCGTCCATGACCTCATCCGTAACCTCTTCCCCCCGGTGTGCCGGGAGGCAGTGCATGAATTTCACGTGGGACGGAGCCTTGGCCATGAGGGCAGCATCGACCTGATACCCCTTAAATGCGGCGACACGCTTGGCGTGTTCATGCTCCTGACCCATCGAAACAAAGGTGTCGGTGTAGACGATATCGGCCTCGGCAACGCCCTCCACGGGGTTCGTGATGAAACCGATCGACTGCTCGTCGGTAACCCTGAGAGCGTTGGTTACCTTCTGCTCTTCAACCGGGACCTCATATCCCTTAGGGCTCGCCACCACGACATCATGGCCCCGCATCACACACGCTTGAACGAGGGAGGTAGCGACGTTATTACCATCCCCAACGTAAGCGACCTTGAGCCGCTTCGAGCCCCTCGGAGCCAATCGCTCCATCGTCAACACATCGGCGATAGCCTGGCACGGGTGGTGCTGGTCACACAGCGCGTTGATGATCGGCACCTGAATAACCGAACGAAGGGTCGAGATGGTGGCATGGTTATACACACGCGCCACGATGACATCGCAGAATCGTTCCAGGTTTCGACCGATATCGGGGATCGACTCCCTACCCGACTGATTGGCGCCGCTCGCGAAGATCTGGCCGCTCGAAAGGAATACCGGATGCCCTCCTAAAGAGACGGTCGCAACCTCGAAGCTCACCTTAGTGCGAAGGGATGGCTTTTCGAACACAAGCGCTACGAAACGGCCACTCAGCGGCTTGTCGCCCTGGTCGCCGTTAACCCTCTGCACACGATACCGCTCCGCGAGATCAACGATACTGTTAAGGCTATCAACTGAGAGATCGGCGATCTTGGTTAAACTTCTCATACTCCTCCGAGAAACGGTACGAGGCTCAACGATACCCATAAAAGGCTCGGTGACAATCAAAATTTTACTGACGTTTCAGAAATACGAAAGAACGCCGGAGGGCTCGCGTCCTCACGATCCGGGGATGCGGGAAAAGCAAGCCGCGAGTTCCGGCCCGTCGGGAGACGGGCCCTCCGGGTTCATCGCATCCCATGCCATCGCCTTATCAACGCCGAACATCGATCCGGAGGGCCTGTGTCCTCACAGGCCGGGTATGCACGAACGTTTCATCGCGAGTTCCGGCCCGTCGGGAGACGGGCCCTCCGGGTTCATCGCATCCCATGCCATCGCCTTATCAACGCCGAACATCGATCCGGAGGGCCTGTGTCCTCACAGGCCGGTGATGCACGAGCGTCCCATCGCGGGTTCCGGCCCGTCAGGGGACGGGGCCTACGCCGCAACCGACCTAAGAAACGGCTCCAATCCCGTATCTCCACCGACAAACCCGGTCAACGCTTCAACGGCTCGCTCCGGATGCGGCATCAAACCAACTACGTTGCCGGCTTTGTTGCAGATACCAGCGATGGCATTGCACGAGCCGTTGACATTCGAGGTCCTATCACCCGCGGCGACGTTCCCGGCTGGGTCACAGTACCGAAATACTACCTGCCCGTTCGCCTCAAGCGCTGCAAGGGTCTCCGGGTCGGCGTAGTAGTTCCCCTGAAAATGTGCGATGGGACAGGTAATCACCCTGCCCGGCTGCATACCGCTCGTAAAGAATCCCACCGATTTCTCAGCCTTGATATGCACGAAGCGTGACAGAAACCGCTGTCCAACGTTCTCAAGGAGCGCACCAGGGAGAAGTCCGGATTCACACAGGATCTGAAACCCGTTACAGATGCCGAGCACCCGACCACCACGACCGGCGAAATCCTTCACCACCTGCATCACCGGTGAGAGCTTGGCGAGCGCGCCGGTACGGAGATAATCGCCGTACGAGAAACCGCCGGGAAGTACCACCAGGTCTGCGTTCTTCAGATCGGTATCTCGATGCCAGACCGGAAACGCCTCAGCGTTTAAGAGAGTGCCGAAAACGTGAAGCACATCCTGGTCACAATTCGTTCCTGGAAAGACGACGACCGCGACTCTCACTGGGCCTCCTTGATCTCGTATTGCTCAATCACCGGGTTGGCGAGGAGGAGCTTGCACACCTCCTCTACTTGGGCGCGAGCCTCAGTGGCCGACACCCCATCGACATCGAGTTCAATCACTCGACCAACACGAATATTCTTCAAGGCGTTAAACTTCTTGTCCTTCAGTCCGGTCTCTATCGCCTTTCCTTGAACATCGAGAACGCCGCCCTTAAGCCGAACGAGCACCTGAAATCGCATAGCACCATCTCCCCTTGCTTCTTATACCAACGCCCTATCGACGATCCTATCAACTTCCTTCAGATGTCGCGCTAAACTGAACACTTCACCGATCTCTTCTTTGGTCATCGCCTTCGACACAACCGGATCAGCAGCTACACGCTCTTGGAGCGATGCCCCACCATCAAAGGCGCCAAGCGCATGCTGCTGCACCAGCTTATACGCATCCTCACGGGAGATCCCCTTATCAACGAGCGCCAGGAGCAGATGTCCCGAGAAAACGGTTCCCCGGGTCAGCTCGAGGTTCTCCATCATCTTCTCTGGGAAGACCACAAGATTCTTTACAACTCCGCTAAAGCGCCGAAGCATGAAATCCAGCGCGATCGTCGCGTCCGGCACAGCGACACGCTCAACAGATGAGTGGCTGATATCGCGCTCATGCCACAGCGCTACATTTTCAAAGCACGCTTGCGCATAAGAACGGACAAGACGAGCCAGGCCGCAAAGGTTTTCAGTCAGGATCGGATTACGCTTATGTGGCATCGCCGATGACCCCTTCTGCCCAGGAGTGAATCCCTCCATCGCCTCGCGAACCTCGGTGCGTTGCAGATGTCGAATCTCCACCGAGAAGCGCTCAATCGATCCTGCGATACCGGCGAGACACCCCATGTAGTTAGCGTGGCGATCACGAGACACAACCTGCGTAGCAACAGTCTCGCCCTTCAACTCAAGCCTCTCCATCACGAGCGCCTCAACGCTCGGATCGATCCCGGCATAGGTACCGACAGCACCCGAGAGCTTACCAACCGAGATATCCTCGATGGCGAGGTCGAGCCTCTTGAGGTGTCGCTTCATCTCAGCGTACCACCCAGCGAGCTTAATACCGAAGGTGGTCGGCTCAGCGTGAATACCGTGGGAGCGCCCGATCGTTGGAACGTGCTTGAATTCAAGCGCTCGCCCCTTAAGGGTCGCCATCAAAGCCTCAACATCCTTTTTGATGAGAAGCCCCGCCCTTCGCATCTGAACCGCGAGACAGGTGTCGACAACATCACTCGAGGTCATTCCACGATGGACGAACCGAGAGAGCGGCCCGACATGTTCAGCAACGTTCGTAAGGAACGCGATAACGTCGTGCTTGACCTCCTTCTCGATCTCAAGTACCCGTTCGGATGAGAACTTCGCTTTGTCGTTGTAGGCTTGAAGCGCCTCAGCGGGGGCCTTGCCTACCTTAACGAGCCCCTCAAGGGCGTACCGCTCGATATCGAGCCAGATCTGATAGCGGGCGTCATCTGTCCAGAGCGCCGCCATCTCAGGATGGGTATAACGTTCAATCATGCTGCGATAATTACCCTGCCTTGGTGTGGTTCATCAAGGCAAAGGCTTGGTAAACTCTCGTAAACGTTTCCGCAAAGGAGGGTTCGTAGGCCCTGGCTCCGGTCGGTACACCGTTCCAGATACCCACGCATGCACTCCAGTGCCAGGGTCGGGGTGTTACTATTCTCACTTAAGTGCCCCAAAACGATGTGGAAGAGCTCAGGGTGCATGATATCCTCAATCAGCTGACCGGCCGCCTCGTTGCACAGATGCCCATGGGTCGACGAGATGCGCTGCTTAAGCTCCCAGGTGTAACTACACCCCTGCAGCATCTCCTGGTCGTGGTTCGACTCAATGATAATCGCGTTTGCCCCTCGGACGTGCTCCTGGACCAAGGTCGTAACCCGGCCAAGGTCGGTGACGACTGCGAGCTTCAACCCCTCCGCCCGCAGAACAAAACCCACGGGGTCCACGGCGTCATGCGCGACACTAAACGGAGTGATATCCACCCCTCCTATTGAGAAGTCCTCTCCGGTCGTAAAGACCTCCTTACGCTTAGGCTTGGAGATGAACTCCATGGTTCCCTCGTTCGCGTACACGGTCATCCCATACCGGCGACTGAGGGTTGGCACGCCGTGGATATGATCAGAGTGCTCGTGCGTTACGAGGATCGAGGTGATAGAGCCGGGATCGATCCCGTGCTCAACGAGCCGCTCCTCGACCTTTTTTCCGGAGAGACCACAGTCGATAAGGATGCGCTGCCCCGCCGCTTCGACGAATGTACTATTAGCTTTACTACCTGAGGAGAGAGAGATGAACCGCACCCCTGGACTAAACCAAATTCAACTCATAGAAACAAGGCCAAACCGAGCGATCTAGTCTCTCAAAAAGGGGCGTGCATAAGATCGGCGCATGCACTGAATTATAGAACGGTTTGAGACGTGGGGCGGTGGGAAAGCGCGCAGAAAGCATCGCGCCCTCTCCCTAAGGCCCGCTTCCTATCCCCGACACGTAATTCTCATTTCGTAGAGATCCCCTCGCCCTCCCTTGGTAGCAAAGGTGTGGGACAGATCGACCCTCTCCCCCCGTGCGTCAATCGGCACCAGGAGCCGCGAAGCTCCCCTGCTCCGAGGACCTGAAACCTGTCTCGGACTACCCTTGCTATCGAGCTCGACGGCATCTCGACTTATGTCAACTGTGAGGAAAAACGGCCCTGAAGGATCTTCACTCCCCGCTCCGGTGATCACCACAAGGCAGAGATAGCCCGCGAACGATGCGCCGCGAAAATCTTTTGCGTCCACACACCGGTTCTGATGTACCCACCCTTTCGGATCTTGAGCGGCATTAAGTGTAAACCTCGAGAAGTCCCGCCCCACCTCACTCCGCGGCTTCAGTACCCTCTGGGTGTCTTGTAAGGCGACACTACACGTCAGCTGTTTGTCGTCGGCGAGAACCGCAGATGGAACAGCGCAAATGCTCGCAACGAACGCAAGGGCAAGGATTTTCATATGTTAAGTCTCCAGTTTTCAAGGTACCTCACTCAGACGCACCTATCGGTCGCGCTGTGGTCAGCAAAAACCGCACCACCTCACTAGATTCGGGGCCAAAAACACGCATGAGCGTTTTGTGCCTCCTATCCCTAGGCGAGGATCAAACACTTTGCTGACAACAGGTGACTATAGCGCGGGGAGCCCCACGCGATGAGAAAGCGCTCGCACCACCTAGAATCGCTCCGAGATGCTGAGGATAATCTCAGCGGCGATCAAAATGATAACAACCCACTCAAGGGTCTCAGAGCGTCGCTGCGCAGACTGGTCCGAGAGCTTCTGGTAGATACTGTCGAGTGTATCGAGCTTACGACGGATACTGGAGTGCCACTCAGGAAGATGGAAACGACCCGAGGCGAGTGAGTACACCCGCGCCAAGTATTGATCCCCAAGAAGCTTCAACGCGTTCTCCACGGCCTCGTAGAGGATCGCGGAATCGACCTGCAGCCGAGCCACCTTTCGCAGATCCGCGTCACCCTTCTTGCCCTTGGTGAGCACATCATACGCGCGCTCAAGATGGTCATCGAGCTGCTCATCGAGAAAGCGCATCTCAAGGAGCTCAACGTTACAGAAATCGAGCACCGCCACGACATCCTCAACATTCGAGCCGAAGAACAGGGAGCTATTCCAGTCCATGACCGCGAGATCCGAGTTACCGTAGGTCGTTCGAATACCAAGGGCATCCCGAACCTCCTCATCCCCAAGATCCCCGCTCTCAGCGCGAAGCAGGCGCGCGAACTCAATCGGAAATGCGTCAAGGATCTCCGAGGCTTTCAGGTCCCCCTCAAACTCCTCAAAGTGGTAGACCGCAAAATCCTCAGAGGTTTCACCAAGCCCCGGCTTCTGAATCGCCTCCCTCGCCTGGTCGACGAACTGCCGCACACGCTCACGGGCGTCAGCTAAAAGCGCCGCGTTATCACACAGCACCTCACTCAACTCGATAAGGTGGCTCACCGGACCGGAGATATCGACGGTGTAGGTTACCGAGCACGCTCCGAAATCAAATACGGTCAGCTCAGCCTGCGGCCTCGTAAAAAACTTCGCCACATTCAACTGCTGACACCCCTGCGATATCCGAAGGGGTGGCGGGTCATAGTCAAAGTATTTCGGGGAGCGGCGATTGCGCCTAAACCGGGTTCGCTCCACGCCCCCCTCTTTGATGCTCTCAGCAGCCCTGTCGAGATTAACCGACTGACCGAGCTCGAAGGCGAACATGATGTAACAGGTTCCCCGCTTCAGGTGTGGTGCCAACGGCCTAATAACCGTACGAATCGGGGGCACGTCACGGGACTCTTTGGTACTCACAAAACGCTCCTGTTTTCAGTTTGAAGTCGGCTTTTTGATAGCTTTTGTACAACGCCGAAAGACCTCCCTAGTATACCCAAAACCACCCCTCCAGGCGAACCGGAACGTAGCTAAGTGAGGGTTATCTTTCATATAGATTCTAAGTATTTAGCCGATTGACGGCCGATACGCTGTTCTCTAATCTGCTAACTATGCAGATAGGCTCTCGACCCCCTGTAACCCCCTCCTTTGAGGCCAACACCAAGGCCTTCGAAGAGCACCTTCAACGGCTGATTCAGGAGCGAACGAACTCCCGTCCGCTTCCTACCGATTCTGCCTATAAGAAACACTGCGATAGAGGAAAGCTCTTTGTGCGACAACGGATCGAGGCGTTGATCGATCCGGGCACAACATTTCTCGAAGTTGCCCAGCTCGCCGGAGCCGGACTCTACGAGGGCGTCAGACCGGGCTCAGGCATCGTGACCGGTATAGGCATCGTCGAAGGCACCCCGTGCATGATCATCGCCAACGACGCGACCGTAAAGGGCGGTACCTACTTCCCGATGACGGTAAAGAAACACCTCAGGGCGCAGGAGATGGCGCTCGAGAACAAGCTCCCCTGCATCTACCTCGTCGACTCAGGGGGAGCGTTCCTTCCCTTGCAGGACCAGGTATTCCCCGATCGTGAACACTTCGGAAGGCTCTTCTTCAACCAAGCTCAAATGAGCGCACAGGGCATTCCGCAGATAGCGGTCGTTATGGGCTCCTGCACCGCGGGGGGCGCCTACGTTCCAGCGATGAGCGACGAGGCGATCATCGTTCGCAATCAGGGGATGATATTTCTAGGGGGACCACCCCTCGTCAAAGCCGCAACTGGACAGGATGTCACGGCGGAGGAACTTGGGGGCGGCGACGTTCACTCCCGGATCAGTGGGGTAACCGACCACCTCGCGGAGTCAGACGCCGAGGCGCTCATCATGGCGCGAAAGAGCGTAGCGACCCTCGCGAACATCACCCCGAAGCGACTCACTCGCTCAACGCCACTCCCCCCTCGATTCGATGCGAACGAGATTCCAGGCCTGATCCCAGCGGACCCCAAACAATACTTTCCCATTCGAGAGATCCTCGCCCGAATCATCGACGACAGCGAGCTCGATGAGTTCAAAGCGAACTACGGAGAGACGATCATCTGCGGCTTCGCGCGGATCGACGGCTACACCGTCGGCGTCATCGCCAACGATGGAATTCTTTTTTCAGAGAGCTCAGTCAAAGCAGCACACTTCATTCAACTGTGCGAGCAACGACGACTACCCCTCGTGTTTTTCCAGAACATCGTCGGGTTCATGGTCGGCAAGGAGTACGAGCACAAAGGAATCGCCAAAGACGGCGCCAAATTAGTTACGGCGGTCGCGTGCGCGTCGGTGCCGAAATATACCGTTATCGTCGGCAATTCCTACGGCGCCGGAAACTACGCCATGTGCGGACGCGCGTATCAACCACGATTCCTGTGGAGCTGGCCGCAATCGCGCATCGGCGTGATGGGGCCCGATCAGGCGGCCGGCGTTCTCACCCAGGTAAAACGAGATAGCGCCACCGGACGGGGTGAAGCTGTTGACGAAGCGGCGCTCGCAGCGTACTTCGAAAAGATCAAGGGTAGCTATCTCGAGCAGACCACCTCGCTCTACGCGACCGCGCGGCTCTGGGATGACGGCATCATTACGCCGAACGAAACCAGGAGCGCCCTCGCGCTCGCACTCTCCCTTGCGGATCTTGAGACGCCGCAGGAGCACCGTGTCTTCGGCACCTTTAGAATGTAGGTCATAGCTCATGGTAGAGAAGCGGGTCATTCGCAGAGTTCTTATCGCAAATCGGGGCGAGATAGCTCGACGAATCATTCGAACCTGCACAAGGCTCGGGATTGAGACCGTTGCGGTGTTCACCGAGGTGGATGCGCACGCACCGAACGTTCGTGAGGCAACGTTCGCCGAGCCGCTCGGCACCCCTGACTCCTACCTCTCGATCGAGAAGCTTCTCGCGGCCGCAAAACGCTCACAAGCTGACAGCGTGCATCCCGGCTACGGATTCCTCTCGGAGAATCCTGAGTTCGCCGCCGCGGTTCGGGACGCGGGGCTTACCTGGATCGGCCCCTCAAGCGAGACGATCCGAAAGCTCGGCAGCAAAACTGCAGCAAAGGAGCTCGCTCGTCAGGCCAACGCGCCGACCTCTCCTACCCTTATCCTACCAGCAGCATCAAGCGCCGAGCGTGCGAGTGCTATCGCACAATTCGGCTCCCGGGTTGGATTTCCTCTGATCCTCAAAGCAGCGGCGGGGGGTGGCGGTCGCGGGATGCGTTTCATTCATCCCGACAGCGATATCGCGATGGAGCTTGAGAGCGCGCAACGTGAATCGTTCAAGGCGTTCGGGAGCGACGAGGTATTCGTTGAGAAGTGCATAACCCCCGCACGGCACGTCGAGGTACAGATCGTTGGAGACACGCACGGCAACGTTGTGGCACTCGGAACACGCGACTGCTCACTTCAACGGAGCAACCAAAAGATCATCGAGGAGGCTCCGGCGATCAATCTCGCGCCAGGAAGCGAGAAGAAACTCCTTGAGGCAGCGGCTAGCATTGCGAGAGTCGCTGACTATGCAAACCTGGGTACCGTTGAGTTTCTCTATGGGGAGGATGGCTCACCTTACTTTCTTGAGGTTAATACCCGGCTTCAGGTGGAGCATCCCGTCACGGAACTCGTTACGGGACTCGATCTTGTGGAGCTGCAGCTTCGCATCGCTGCGGGAGAGACGCTCGCCGCATGTAGGGTCACCGGCACGCCAGAGCCACAAGGGCACGCAATCGAGGCGCGGTGGTGCGCGGAGGAGTTTACCGACCGATTTACGACCGCCACCGGTATCGTGCTCGATATCGAGGTACCTCAACCAACTGCCCGAGGTGCGATGGTGCGTGTCGATCGGGGCGTAGAGCCGTGCTCCGAGGTGAGCCACTACTACGACTCCCTTATCGGTAAAGTTATCGTCTACGCGCCGTCGCGTGAGCGCGCGATTGAGGCCCTCGATGACGTTCTCTCTCGCTCGCGACTCAGCGGCGTTCGAAACAATCGAAACCTCCTCCTCCATCTCCTTCGAACGCCGGAGTTCAGGGCGCTTCACCACACCGTGCAGGGAACGAAGCTTCTCCTTCCTTCACCTCAACAGATCTCGGAGGTCGTTCGCGAGGCGCACGTCATCGCGGCGGCGATACGGTGCGCAGCGCCGGGATCCGAATGGACCGCGCAGGGGCCTTGGCTCTCAACGACGGCTCCTGACGCTCACATCTCACACCCTTGGACGACCCGAGAACACGGAAGCTCTCTTACGAGCACAACGAAGCGCCTCGGCAACTCCCTCCTCGTTTCCGTTGGTGACCGTACTGACACGATCATCATCACCGAAGGTCCGTTCAACGAAGGTGTCACCACGAATGCAACACTCTCGCTAAACGGCGATGTACCGGTGGTGGTCTCAATCTACCGCGACGGCTACGATCTCTGGGTGCATTCAAACCTTGGCACGATCGTTCTTCACCAACCCTCAATCGGCGAACGATCAAACGGCCCAGGCGGAGGCTCCGCTAACGAGATCCGCTCAACGATTCCCGGCAAGGTCGCCGCGGTACTCGTCAAAGAGGGTGATATAGTCGAGCATGGCGCTATCGTACTCGTTCTTGATTCGATGAAGATGGAGCACCCGATCCGCGCAACCATGAATGGCAAGGTGGCGAGCTTGCCGCTTCAGGTCGGGACGATCGTGCAAGCGGGTGCGCTTCTTGTGACGCTTGAACCGGTATAGCCGGAAGAGCACAGACGGTCATCACGTTAGAAGGGACTGGGAGAGCGTTCAGGTTTTTGTTTCCACCGCAAAGGACGCAAAGGCAGTCCCCGGAGACTCACAATATAAGAACTTCGGTCATGCGATCATTGATACACTAGATCCTTCAGCCGCTTTAACAACATCAGCATAAAGCCCGACGAACAGAGATGTGGGAAGAAGCTTTTGTTGAGCTGTTCAGCATTTGACGCCATACCAACGAGCTTAGTAACCGTTGCTGAATCCGCTGAAAGGATCTTCTCCGGGGACTGCAGAAAAGGCCTCTGCTCCTCAATCGAGTCCATCCAATCAACATCCTGAGGGCAAAGACCGCTCCTCTTCAGACACTCCTCAAGATCCCTCACCTGAGGGGGGTATTCACCGGTGGTAATGTAGGTCGTGTGGGCTTCGCGTAACGCGCCACTCTCAAGAAGTGAAATGAATTCAAATAATCGACCCAGCACCGACCCGTCCATTTCATCGGTATAGCATAGGCGATCCACTTCTACTATGAGATACCGAAGGCCGCCTAATGACGGAACATCCAGCGTTCGCAGTACGTTTCGCTCTGCTGCGGAGGTTCCGTGTTTCATGACACGCTTCCACGATTCGCTAAAGATACCCGAGGAGGCCTCAGAACCGGCCACAGTCACCGCGAACGCAACCGAGGCGAATAACTAACGATGCCCCCTATGTTCTTGGCAACAAGTTCATATAATTGCGCTTTCCACCCGACAAATGCAAACATTAGCCACCTCGCAGCCCTGATTCGATCAAGATCTCTGTTTGTACTATGCTCTCAGGGTAGTCATCTTCTAAGAAAGGAGCCCTCTCTATGGTTAACGTCGATCAAGTTTTACGAGATGTCGATGTCTATGCAGGCCGTCTCACACAAGCCGAACGGGAGATGACGAGGACCTTTGAAGGCCTTAACCTTCTTAGTAAACCGATCGATTGGGACTCCCTGAAGGTTCCAAAGATCGACAAGTTGGCGGGCGGTCTCGTTATCATCGATAAGCAGAGCCTTGAGTCGGCGCGCTCTCTTGGTGGTATACGGATGGCGCTCCAACTTGCCAGGATCGGGCAGAGCTTTTATGGCGAAACGACCCCGCGTGACTATTATCGTGTGGCCGTGCCAGGTGGAGCGGTGCGCTCGAACGAGGAGCTAGCCGCGATAGCCGACGGTACGGTCCCGGAAACCGATCGCCACAAAGCGTTCTACTACGTCGTCGAGCAGCAACTGCTTAAGGAGCAGAAGGTCACCATAGGCTACGACCTCGACCGTGGACGGGACGAGGTGATGGCCTCGGAGGCCGTTGCAAGGGTACAAGCAGAGATGGGAGAGGCTGCGGCCTCAACCCTTAACATTCAGGGGTGGGCCTCTGAGAACCGAAAGGTCTCCTTTCTTAAAAACATACAGTTGATCAATCCTGACAATGCAGCCGAGATCGTACGAGCGATAGGTCACACGGATGTTCAGCATACCCCTGGCACTACCAAGATATCAGGAATTATCACTCGAGTGAACGAAGGTAACCTGATCGCGCTTGCGCAGGTCGGCCAGGTGCTCGATGAGGCAGAGGAGACGGACCACCAGCGCGGCGTTAAGATTGTTACGATGGCTGAGGCCCTTCGGATCGCTGAAAGCGGAGCCAGCGAAGAGGGATACAAGGGCTACAAGGAGCTCTATCCAAACGATAGGCACGATGGCCCCCGAAACCCATCGTTGATGTGGCATCTCGGTGAAGCGGTCAAATGGATCGGACGATACGTTCGTGAGCGCGATACGTACGTTGAGGGTTCTCCTCGGATGAGCCACCTGAGGTCGAGGGAGTAATCACCTAGCATTTCGGGTACCTTCACGTTCAGGTGCACGAGCCACGTTCACGTGGCAACATGAGGGGTTACCTCGCGTCCCTACGAACGTGGAAGAAGCGCCGCAACAGCCCGATGAAGCATGACCATACCCAAGGTATCCTGCTTGCAGTACGCGAGCAGGTCTCTT
>Ga0214921_10002213_pt1 | contig 31933 bp, 24 predicted proteins | sample LL1505_MetaG_FD_177992 | JGI IMG/M metagenome (GOLD analysis project Ga0214921, IMG submission 177992) | Freshwater microbial communities from Lake Lanier, Atlanta, Georgia, United States - LL-1505 | ecosystem: Environmental > Aquatic > Freshwater > Lake | place: USA: Georgia | collected... | reverse complement strand
CGCGGGCAACACGTCAGAATTCAGGAAACAAACGTGGCGCCCACGCGCGACCCGCAACGCCTCATTATTGGCCGGCCCATAACCCACATTCTGCGGCAGCAGCACGAGCCGCATGGGGATGCCAAACCAGCGAAAGCACCGCTGGGCTAGGCTGATCATATCATTCTTCCGCGGCGGGTCATCCAGCACATAGATCAATTCGACACCTGGAAGCCCGTGCCTCGAGAAATGGGCGCATTGATGCAGCATCCAATCGATCCGGCCGTAGAGCGGAACGATCACAGACACCGCCGGCCCCACCACCTCAGGCCCGATATTCACCAATAAATGGGGCGCCCGCTGCGACAGCCGGGCGCGATTGAGCGCCCGCGTCGCTGGAGCGAAGACACCGGCAAAGCTGCGGGCCATGTCATCGGGCGCAACCTCCACCCCGTTCAACATGGAGAGGATGGCGTTCAACGAACCGCCACGCGCCGAGGGCAAGGACTTGAACCCGACCTCGCCTGAGTGAAGGGTCACCTCGAGATGTGGCGCGATCAGCCGTTGCGCGTTCAATGGGACAAAGGCGGTGAAGCCCGGCCTGGCATGATCCGCCAGCCCAAGGCTTTGGAACGCCGCCACCAGATCAGGCCTTGGCTGACTGACCCAGGCGGAGGTCATATCCTGCGACTGAAACCCGTGCGCCCGGAGCCTGATAGAGCGAACCGCGAAGGTCGGGTCGATGACCCATCCCGTCAGAAGCGCGCCGTCGCCAGGCACCAGAATGAACTCGTCGATGGCGAGCTGCACATGGGCCGCAAGTTCGGCCAAAGTGTCCTTACCGTTGAAGAGAGGCTGCCGCAGCATGGCATGGAGCAGGCCATCCGGCCGGGCCTTCAATAGGTCGATGCAGTTGGGTACCAGCGCCGATTGATCGAGTTCGCGCACACCATTCGATGGGTAGAGCAGCCGACGGCCGGAAACTTCGATCTCCATATCGACGAAGGCCGCGTCCACCCGTTCCCCAGGCAGGAAGCAGACGAAGCCCCAGCCGAAGCCCCAGCCGAAGCCCTCGACATCGCTGCGTGGATGCCAGGCGAGCAGCGCCTCACCACTGCGTTCGCCCGATGCGAAGCGCAGCATGCACCAACCGGACTGCGCGCGGTCAGGCTCTGTGCCGCTCATCCATCCCGCGAGCAGGTAGCCGCCGAAATCCTGAACATGCCCGTAGAAATCCACAAACCCGGCGGGATCGCTGGCTGCCTTTGGCTTCCTGCTTTTGGCAGGCGAAGCTCCGACCACAGGGCTCCCGCCGACGAGCAGTTCCATTCGAGACGCATTCTTGACCAGCGCCTGACCTTGGCCAGAACGCGACAGGATGCGCTTGATGTCGCTGGGCAGCAGACGAAACCCGGCAATGTCGACCTCGGAAAGTCCAGAAAATCCGAGATCGTCCCGGCGTTCATTCAGGGGCAGTGGCAGAAGGATTTTATCATCAACCCGCAGCTCGACAGCTGGTGGATCAAGCCCCTGCAACCATAGAGCCGGGTGAAACACCCATCCCCGCAGGTCAACCGGCGAGGCTCGTTCGATGCGGCCCCGTGGCACGAAGGCCGTTCGCTCATCGGGGGCAAAACTTCGGCGGGCAATCTCCTGCCCCCCGGCACTCAACACGAAATCGCCGTCCAAGGGCCCCGCGCCGATACGGAACATCCCGATGAAACCACCCGGGTGATCGAACGAGCCGCCAAATTCAACAGCAAGCGGGGATAAAGAGATAGGCAGGGTTTGCGCCTGACCATCAGGCAAGCTGACGAAATACGTCAGACTAAGATCTGACCTGATCGGCTGCGATGCCCAGCCGGCGACAACCGCAAAGCCATCACCCACTTCGAGGCTTTCGATCGCATCAATGGCGACTGGTCTATGCGCATCGCGCAGCAGAGCGCTGGTCATAGCCATAAAATATTGTAATTTTTTGTAAGGTCAATAGAATTTATTGCTTGAAAATTTATTTACAAATGAAAAATCAAAATCCCTGCTGCACTCTCCTCAAACTCCACACATCGATAACGTCCACCAACCTGATGGAACTTGACTCAGGTTGCCAGGTGGCTGCGCGTCATGAGCGGGCATTCGCCGGCCTGGGTGCCGCGCGGACTGCCAGCCAAGACCGCCGCCTATTACGTTGGCTTCAGCGTCACCAGCTTCCGCGCCCATGTCGCACCGCAGGTGCCAGCCGTGCGGCCGCCTGGTCTGGCTGCGCGAAGACCTGGACCGCTGGCTTGATGGCCGGCGTGGGTCCTTGCCGGCCCCTGAGAATCTCGACCCCTTCCTGGAGATCTGATGTCCGCCATTCGTCTGCTCCACATCCAGCGCGTTGTGGACCGCCATGGCCATATTCGGCATTACCTGCGTGTACCCGGACAAAAGCGGGTCCCGCTGCCCGGGAAACATGGCAGCCCAGAATTCATGGCCGCCTATGCTGCCGGGATAGCCAGGGCAGAACCCCTACCGCCAGCCGTCCCTAAGGTGGCGGCCGGCAGCTTGGGCGCCCTGGTGATGTCATTATACGGCAGCGCCACTTGGAAGGCTCTGCGCCCCACCACCCAGGCCGTGTATCGCCGGGTGATCGAGGGGCTGCGGGGCAAACATGGCGAGAAGCCGATCCACCTGATGACGCCGGCCGGTGTGCGCGCGATCATGGCCAATCGCCCGGCGACGATGGCGAACCACGTTCTGCGGCTGCTCGGCATGTTGACGCGCCATGCCGGGTTGGCGGCCGGATGATCCGACCATAGGTGTCCCCAAAATTGCACATAAGGTGAATGGGTTTAAGACCCGGAGGCGAGGATGACATTGCGGCCTTCCGGGCGCAGAATCCAAGCGGCACCACACCCCGCCTCGCTCTTGAGCTTCTGCTGAACACGGCGCAGCGGCGCGGCGATGTGGTGCGGATGGGGCGCCAGCATGTCCGCGGCGGCGCGATCCACATCCGGCAGAACAAGACCGGGACGGATGTCGCAGTGCCGATCATGCGCGAGTTGGCCGATGAGTTGGCGTAGCTTCCGCCGGGACAGATGACATTCCTCGAAACGAGAGGCCATTCTCGCACCTCGGCTGGATTCTACACGGTGTTTTCGGGGTGGTGCCGCGAGGCCGGATTGCCGCCGGGGCTGTCCCCGCACGGTCTGCGCAAGGCTTGCGGCGTGCGCCTGGCCGAAGCCGGCTGCACCGCGCACGAGATTATGGCGGTGCTCGGGCACCTGACACTCACCGAGGCGCAGCGCTACACGATGGAGGCCAATAGGAGCCGCATGGCGGCATCGGCGATGGCGGAACTTGGCCAAATCGGGAACGAGAAGCCTTCAACCCTTCTGCCACGCCGCTGCAAACTCCACCTTAACAGGCTGATATAATTCACCAAAGCCGGCTAAGCGTGAAAATTGGTAGTATTCGGACAAATTGCCTGAGCACGCGGTGGCGATGGCAGGCGGGCTGATGCGGTTGTCAAAACAGCGGGACAAACTCAACCTTAAATAGGATTATTTACCGCAAATTGTCAAGCCCAATGATGGAATGGGTGATATTGCCGGCCGCCCCTATGCCCGCGTGAAAATGGCTCAATGCAGTCCAAGCCGCCGCGCCAATTCGCGGTAAAGCGTCACTTGTGAGCCGATATAGTCACGGGTCTCATCGGGTGGCAGCAGCCGGGGCTGGCTGCCTTGCCGCGCCACTTCGGCCAACCAGGCGGGGTCGCGGCCCAGCGCGGCCAGGGCCTGCGCCCAGCGCGCCACCATTTCCGGCGCCATGCCAGGCGGACCTGCCAGGGCGCTCCAGCCGGTCAACGCCTCCAGGGCGGGGAAACCTGCTTCGGTCATGGTTGGCACGGCGGGGAATTCCGCCAGCCTGGCGGGGCCCGAGACAGCGAGGGCGCGCAGGCTGCCATCGCGCAGTCGGGGCGCCAGATCGGGCAGGTTGTTGCCGGTGAACTGCGCCTGACCGGCGAGCAGCGCCTGCACCGCCTCGCCCCCGCCACGCAGCACCACGGCGGTGGCGGCATCCAACTCCAGCCCCGCAGCGATGAACAATTGCCGCACGCCCAAGTCGAGAATGGTGGCGGGGCCGGAGGTGGCGAAGCGCAGCTGCCCCGGCGCATCGCGCAATGCTACCACCAGCGCGGCCAGATCGGCCCATGGCGCATCAGCCCGCACCGCAATGGCATAGGCGCTCTGCTCGAGCAGGCCGAGGAAGGTGAAATCATCCCAGGCGAAGGGCGTGCGGCTATCGGTGGCCGGCAGAATGGCGGAGGAGCCGACCCGGGCGAGCAGCAGGGTCTGCCCATCGGGCGCGGCGCGCGCCACCGAGGCGGTGCCGACAGCGCCCGAGGCACCAGCGCGATATTCCACCAGAATCGTGGGTTGGCCGGGGACCAGCGCGGGCAGATGCGCTGCCAGGGCGCGGGCCGCCAGATCGGCCGAACCGCCGGCGGAAAAGGGCACGACGAGCGTCACCGCCCCCTCTGCTGAAGCCGGTCGCAGGAAGGCGGCGGAGAACAGCACCAGATCGCGTCTGGAATGATGCATGCGCTTCTCCCTTTGCCTGGGCCAGGATGCACCGCCCGCCAGGCGGCGGGGAGTGGCCTGGGCGGGCACGGGTTGCGTTAAATCTTCACGCCATGCTACTTGATGTTTCATGAAGACCGAGATTGCTCCGCGGCCCCCCCAGGGTCTGCGCCACCCGGCCCTCCCTCCGCGCGTGATGGATCCTCCATCTCCCCATCGCGGTATAGCTATTGTGACCCTCGCCGCCGCTTTGGCCTGCGGGCCTTTGGCATTTTCAGCGGAAGCCCGGCCGGCGCATGCCGAGCGCAAGCAGGCCCGGCCTGCCGCAACGGTGCCGAGCACCGCCACCCCCGCCAAAACCCGTCATGCCCGCGCCCAACGCCGCAACCAATATGCCCGTGCACCCCGCCTGCCTGATCGGCCACAGGATTTTCGGCCCGTGGCCATCGGCAGCTTCGCCGCATCAACAATGTTTCAGGGCCCGCCGCGCGCAGCCTGCCTCGATGCCACACGCCGGGCCGAGCAAATCCATGGCCTGCCGCCGGGCCTACTGGGCGCGATTGCACTGTCGGAAAGCGGCATGCACGCCTATGCGATGAATATTGGTGGCCGGGCGGTGTTTCCGGAATCACCGGAAGCCGCAGCCGCCCTGCTGCGCGCCGCCTCCCGCAGCCGCAATGTGATGGCGGGCTGCATGCAGGTGAATGCCCGCCTGCATGCCCGTGGCGAGACCTGGCCGCTCGATGCCAGGCTTTCGGCCGATTGGGCCGGCGGCATGCTGGCCCGCTGGGGCCAGGAGCATGGCTGGGCTGAGGCGCTGCGGCGCTGGCATGGCGCCAGCACGGGCGCCACGTCCCGGCTGGTCTGCCGGGTGCGGGCCAAGATGGAAGTCACCCATCCGGGCAGTGAGCTGTTCGGCGATTACAATTGCAACACCGGCCGCGGGGACCGCACCCGGCGTAATGGCGAGGTGCATTTCAACAATGCGCATGGCGAGACGATCTGATCAGAAGCGTCTGAGCAGCCGCTCGATATAGTCCAGTTCCTCGGCACCGCGCTCGCGCTCGGCGCCGCGGCGGCGCAGCTCATCCTGGATGCGGCGGGTGCGCAGTTGCTCGGCCTCGTCGGGCACCCGGGTGTCGCTGCCCTGGTCGGCATTGCCGGCCACGTCGCGGGCGCGGCGGCCCAAGGGGTCGCGGCCTTCGCCCATCTCGCCGCCCTCGCCTTCGCCGCCTTGCTCGGGATTGCCGGCCATATCGGCGTCATCGGGCTCGCCCTCGCCCTGGGCCGGCTGCGGGCCGAATTGGCGCTGGAGTTGCTGCGCCATTTGACGGCCGCCCTCCTGCAGGTGGCGCATGGCGCGGCTTTGCGGGTCGCGCGCGTCACCGCCCTGCCCCAACGTGTCTTGGGCCTCGCGCATGGCCTGGTCGGCGCGGCCCAGCGCCTCGGGCACCTCGCCGGTCATGTCGCCATATTGTTGCATGAGCTCGCCCAGGGCGCGGCGCAGGGCGCGCTGGCGGCCGGCATCGGCGGTGGAGGGCTCGGCTTGGGCGGGGGGGCGCTGATTTTGTGCGCCCTGGCTGCGGCGCTGCTGGTTGCGGCGGGCCTCCTCGGCCTCGATACGGCGCTGGCCTCGGTCGAGCATCTCGCCCTGGCGGCGCAGCATATCCTGCACCACGCCCATTTGCTGCTGGCCGAGTTGGCGCTGCTGCTGGCGCTCGGGGTTTTCGCCGCGGGCCTGGCGGCCCTCTTGCAGGTTGCGCAGCATCTCCTCCAGCGCGGCCAATTCGCGCTGGGCGTCGGGGATACGGTTTTCGCGATTGGCCTCGCGCAGGCGTTCGGTGCGGCGGTTGATCTCGCGCTGGTCGGCGCGGTTTTGTGGCAATTCCCTGAGGCTTTCGGCGTTTTCGCGTTGCAGGCGCTCGGCCATGGCTTCGAGGTGGCGGCGAATGGCCTCACGCAGTTCCTGAATGCGGCGCTCGGCCTCCTGGCGGGCGGGGTCGTTGTTTTCGCGCTCCTGGTTTTGCCGCTCGGCATTTTCCAGCGCCTCGCGCAGGGCCTGCTGGGCCTGGGCCAGGGCACGGGCGGTGCGGCTGTCGCGGCCTTCCTCCAGCGCCAGCGCCATATCCCAGAGCAGCTCCTGCGCCTCCTCCACCGCGGCGGGGCGGCGCTGGAACAGGCGGTTGCGCGCGACACGGATGCCAAGCGCGGTGGTGGCGTCGTTTTCAAAGGCTTCGGGGGCGGTGGCGAGTTGGTCCAGGGCGCGGCGGGCGGTGTCGCGCGCCTCGGGGGCGAGGGAGAGGTTACGGCGGATGGTGACCAGGGCCTGGGCGACGGGGTGGTTGAAGCTGCGCTCGGGCAGGATGAGCTCGACCGGCTCGGAGACACCCTCCTGCCCGGCGCCATCCTCCGCGGCGAGGCTGAGGCGCACCGGCAGGCCGGCCCAGGGATGGGCGGAGAGGTCGGGTGCGGTGATGCCGCGGGCCAGGCGCGGGGTGCCGGGCGGCAGCGGGATGGTCTGGGTGACGGGCGGCGCATTGGGGCGGGCGGTGAGGCGCAGTTCGAAGCGTAGGCTGTGCACCCCCCAATCATCCTCGGCCCGCCAGGGCAGGCGCAGGCCCAGGCCGCGCTGCGCCCGGGCGGGCGGCTCGGGGAAGCTGACCCTTGGTGGCGCATCGGCCTGCACGGCGAGGTTCCATTCTGCCAGCACCGCGCCATCGCGGCGCAGCGTTAGGCGAGTGGCTTCGGTGAGGCGGAGATCGGCGGCGAAGCTGCTGGCATCGAGGGCTTGCAGGGTGATGGTGCCGCTGGGGGCCAGGAGTTCAGGCGGCGTGCCGGGTCGGCCGGAGAGGGTGACCTGCATGCGGCTGGCGGCGGGCACGGTGGCTTGGCCGCCGCTTGCGGAGAGGAAGATGGGTGGCGCGCCGGTATAGGCGGGGGGGGTAACCCAGGCCTCGATGCGCAGGGCGGCGGCGGGCGTGGGGGTGGCGAAGGCGGGGATAAGGGCGCGGCGCAGGCGCTCGGGCGCCGCATCGCCGGCGATGCCGAAGGCGGCGACGAGGGCCACCGCCATCGCGGCGCGCAGGGCAAGCGGGTCGCGCGCCGCGAGGCCGGGGCGGGGCAGCCCCACCCGGAGGTGGCGGATGTGCGCGGCCATGCGGGCCTGGTGCGCCTGCCAGATTGCGATGGCCAGCGGGTCATTGCCGGCTGGGCGGTCGGTCATCACGGAGAGGGGACGGTGGCTGAGGCCGGAGGCGCGTTCTAGGCGGCGTTCGGCGGCCTGGGCATCAGGGATGCGCGAGCCCTGCCAGGCGCGGCGGAGCATGAGGGCCAGGCAAGCGGCAAAAGCGACGAGGCCGAGGCTATGCAGCCAGGGCGGCAGGAATGCCGGCAGGCCCAGCAGGGCCAAGACCAGGAAAGCACCCAGCCATGCAAGGATTGGCCATGCGCCAGGCCAAAACAGCTCCCAGCCCAAAGCGGCACGGGCCAGAAGGCGCCGGCCGCGCAGGCCCGGGGGCCCGGCTTGCGTCAAGCACGCACCCAGTCGGGGATATGGCTGCCGGCCAGCAGCGCCTCATAGCCCTGGCGGGCGCGGACCACGGACCATTCGGCGCCCTGCACCAGCACCTCGGCGGCGAGGGGGCGGGCATTGTAGGTGCTGCTCATTGAGGCACCATAGGCGCCGGCATCGAGAATCGCCACCAATTCTCCGGCCGGCAGGTCGGGCAGTGCGCGGCCCTGGGTGAAGGTGTCCGAGCTTTCGCAGACCGGGCCGACGACATCGGCCGGGGCCAGGGGGGCGGCGAAGGCGCGGGGTGAGACGGGCAGGATGCCGTGCCAACTGTCATACATGGCGGGGCGCAGCAGGTCGTTCATCGCGGCGTCGATCACCACGAAGCGGCGCGCGGTGCCTTGTTTTTGGATGACCACGCGGGCGAGCAGGATGCCGGCCGGGCCGCAAATCCAGCGACCGGGTTCTAACATCAGCTCCAGCCCCAGATTGCCCAGGCCGGCCTGGATGGCGCCGGCCAGGGCCTCGGGCGAGGCGGGGGCTTCATCGCGATAGGCAATGCCCAGGCCACCGCCGCAATCCACCCGCGGCACGGGCAGGCCTTGGGCGCGCAGCGCCACCACCAGCTCGCCCAGGCGGCGATAGGCGGCGGTATAGGCGCCCACGCCCTGGGTGATCTGGCTGCCAATATGCACGGCGAGGCCCACAGGTTCGAGCCCTGGCAGGGCGGCGATGCGGGCGTAAAGCGCCGGGGCGAGGGGGAAATCGACGCCGAATTTATTCTCGCTGGTGCCGGTGGTGATCTTGGCGTGGGTCTTGGCATCCACATCGGGGTTGACCCGCAGTGCCACGCGCATGGTGCGGCCAAGGGAGACGGCGAGGGCGGAGAGCATCTCGGCCTCCTCGGCGCTTTCGAGGTTCACCTGGGAAATATCCTCGGCGATGGCCAGGCGCAGTTCGCGCTCGGTTTTGCCGACGCCAGAGAAGACGATATGGCTGGCGGGGATGCCGGCGGCGCGGGCCTGGCGCAATTCGCCTTCGCTGACGATATCGGCGCCCAGACCCTCGGCCGCCAGCAGCGCCAGCACGGCCAGGTTGGGGTTGGCCTTGACGGCGAAATGCACTTTTGCCCGCAGCGCCGCGCCCTCCAGCGCGCCGGTCAGGGCGCGGGCGCGGCGGCGCAGGGTGGAGGCGGAATAGACCCAGCTGGGGCTGCCCACCGCATCGGCCAGGCGGGCGAGGGGGACATCCTCGATGCACAGGCCGGCTGAGGGGTCCATGCGCAGCATGGGGCGCGCGGCGAGAAGCTCGGCGGGGCTGGGGTCGGGGGTGGTGTGTGCGGGAGCGCTGGCCATGGCTTCAGCATGGCGTCTCCGGCGGCATTCGCAATGGTCTAATCGGCTGGGTTGGTTTCCGAAATGCGCTGACATCGCCTAAGCTGGGTACATGCTGAATATTCGCACGATGACCACGCCAGAGGTGATGCTGGCGGTGGAATGGGCCGCGGCCGAGGGTTGGAATCCGGGGCTGGCCGATGTGCCGGCTTTTCTGGCGGAGGACCCGGGTGGTTTTCTGCTGGCGGAGGAGGCGGGGCGGCCGGTCGCCTGCATTTCGGCGGTGCGGTATGGCACGGGGCTGGGGTTTATCGGCTTTTATATTGTGGCGCCGGGAATGCGCGGGCGGGGCCATGGGCTGGCGCTGTGGCGGGCGGGCATGGCGCGGCTGGAGGGGCGGGTGATTGGCCTTGATGGCGTGGTGGCGCAGCAGGCGAATTACCGCAAATCGGGTTTTTCGCTGGCCTGGAACAATGCGCGTTATACCGGCATGGCGCGGCCGGCACCGCCGGTCGAGGCGCTGCCGCTGGCGGCTTCCATACCCTTCGAGGCGCTGGTGGAGTATGATGCGGCGTGCTTTGGCACGGCCCGGCCGGCGTTTTTGCGGGCTTGGATGGAGGCGCCGGGGCATTTGGCGCTTGCCCTGCCCGGAATGCGCGGCTTTGGCGTGGCGCGGCCCTGCCGCGAGGGGGTGAAGATTGGCCCGCTCTTCGCCGAGACCGAGGCCGATGCGGCCCTGCTGCTGGCGGGGCTGGGGCAGCATGGCCACGGCATGCTGACGCTGGATGTACCGGAGGACCATGCAGCCGCGGTGCGGCTGGCACTGGGGCTTGGCATGGCGAAGGGGTTTGAGACTGCGCGGATGTATGCCGGGCCGGTGCCTGCGATGGCGCGGGAGAAAATCTTTGGGATTACCAGCTTTGAACTGGGGTAGCAGGCTGCTGGAATACGGTCAGGGTGTGGACATAAGATCGAGGGGCTTTGCCCCTCGAGCACCCCAGCAGGAAACTTAGTTTCCTGCACCTTCATGAGATTACGGTCAGGCGGCTCTAGTTTTTGCTGTGTCGCATTGTCCGGGGCGCCTTGCAAAATCGCAAGGCTTAAACATGCTCCGGGCCGGTTTTGTGAGATTAGGCGCTGCGGCGGGGAGGGCCAGCCGCAGCACCCGGTCTCTCAGGCTGCGGCGCTTTCCGAACGCTTGGCGTTCTTCTTGCGCTCATTCGGATCCAGGTAGCGCTTGCGCAGCCGGACGGCCGAGGGCGTGACCTCGACCAATTCGTCATCCTCGATATAGGCAATCGCCTGCTCGAGGCTCATGCGCCGGGGCGGGATCAGCAGCAGCGCCTCATCCTTGCCGGCGGCACGGATATTGGTCAGCTTCTTTTCCTTGATCGGGTTCACGTCCAGATCGTTTTCGCGGCTATTCTCGCCCAGGATCAGGCCCTCATAGACCTTGTCGCCCGGGTTCACGAAAAGCGTGCCACGCTCCTGCAGGGCGAAGAGCGCGTATTGCACCGCCTCGCCATCGGAGTTGGAGATCAGCGAGCCCTTGACCCGGCCCTCGATGGTGCCGGCCCAGGGCTGATAGCCGGCGAAGAGCCGGTTCATGATGCCGGTGCCGCGCGTGTCGGTCAGGAATTCGCCCTGATAGCCGATCAGGCCGCGGCTGGGCATGATGAAGGTGATGCGGATCTTGCCGCCGCCCGAGGGCCGCATATCCTGCATCTGCGCCTTGCGGATGGAGAGCTTTTCCACGACCACGCCGGTATAGGCCTCATCGACATCGACCAGGACCTCCTCGAAGGGCTCTTCCCGTTCGCCGGTTTCCTCATTGGTGCGGGTCAGCACCCGGGGGCGGCCGATGGTGAGCTCAAAACCTTCGCGGCGCATGGTCTCGATCAGCACGCCGAGTTGGAGTTCGCCGCGGCCGGCGACCTCGAAGGCGTCAACCTCGCTGGAGATGGTGACGCGGATGGCGACATTGCCCTCGGCCTCTTTGGCCAGGCGGTCACGGATCTGCCGGCTGGTGACCTTCTTGCCCTCGCGGCCGCCGAGGGGGCCGTCATTGACGCGGAAGGTCATGGCGAGCGTCGGCGGATCGACGGGCACGGAGACCAGCGGCGCCATCACCGAGGGCTCGCAAATCGTGTCAGGGATCGTGGCTTCCGACAGGCCGGCGATGGCGATGAAGTCACCCGCCTGCACGCTATCGACCGGCACGCGCTCCAGGCCACGGAAGGTGAGCAGCTTGGTCAGGCGGCCGGTCTCGATCTGCGTGCCATCCGGGCGCAGCACTTTGACGGCCATGTTCAGGCGGGCGACGCCCTGCTCGACGCGGCCGGTGAGGATGCGGCCGAGGAAGTTGTCGCTCTCCAGGATGGCGGCATTCATCGCGAAGGGCAGCGTGGCGTCCAGCCCGGGCTCGGGCACGTGGCGCAGGATGAGGTTGAACAGCGCCGAGAGGTCCTTGCGCGGGCCGTCGATCACCTCATCCGCCCAGCCCTGGCGGCCGGAGGCGTAGAGCATGGGGAAGTCGAGTTGCTCATCCGTCGCGTCGAGGGCGGCGAAGAGGTCGAAGACTTCGTTGTGGACCTCCTCATGCCGGGCGTCCTGACGGTCGATCTTATTGACGATGACAATGGGCTTGATGCCGCGCGCCAAGGCCTTGCCGAGCACGAATTTGGTCTGCGGCAGCACGCCTTCGGCAGCGTCAACCAGCAGGATGGCGCCATCGACCATGGAGAGGATGCGCTCCACCTCGCCGCCAAAATCGGCGTGGCCGGGGGTATCGACGATGTTGAGCTTCACACCCTCCCATTCCACGGCCGTGCACTTGGCCAGGATGGTGATGCCGCGCTCGCGCTCGAGGTCATTGCGGTCCATGGCGCGCTCGGCCACGGCCTGGTTTTCGCGGAAGGTTCCGGCCTGTTTGAGCAGCTGATCGAGCAATGTGGTCTTGCCGTGGTCAACGTGCGCGATGATGGCGAGGTTACGCATGGACATATGAAAAGGGCCTTCAGGCGGTGAAAGGCCCCTCATAACAAACACCCGGGCCGCGACTGCGAACCGGGGTGAGAAATGGCGGGCCTTGGGGCTTGTTGCGAAGCCACATAGGCCCCTGGGCGGCGAAAGGCCAGAGGAAAAGTGCGCGGGGGCAGCGATAGGCCAAAAGGCGGCGGCAATGGCCTGGCCGCATGGCAGTTCCCGTGCGGCGCTTTGTGGCCGATGATATCGCGTGATTCGCACCAACTCAGCGCTTTTCGGCATCGGCATGCAACTCATAGCCCTGGTGCTGTTTGTCTGCATGGACACGGTGTTCAAGCTGCTGACCGGGCATTTCGCGGTGCCGCAATTGGCATGGTCGCGGTTTTTTTTCTCGACGCTGACGGTTTGGTTGTTTTTTGCGCTGACCAGCCGGGGGCGGGTGCCCTGGCGTTCGCGCGCGCCGGGGCTGCAGGCGGCGCGCAGCCTGACGCTGACGGGCTGCACTTTTTTCTTTTCCTCGGCGCTGGTCTTCCTGCCGCTGGCCGATACCACGGCGGTGAATTTCGCTGCCCCCCTGCTGAGCGTGGCGGCGGCGGCGTTTTTTCTGAAGGAAAAGGTCTCGCCCCGGCGCTGGCTGGGGGTGGCTTTGGGGCTCGCGGGGGTCATGCTGGCGGTGCGGCCGCCCTTTATCACCGGCGAGGCACCGCCGCACCCGGCCTATTTGCTGCCGCTGGGCTCGGCGGCGCTTTTCGCGCTTTATACGGTTCTCACCCGCAAGCTGGCGGCGCGTGATGACCCGCGCACCACCATCCTGCACACTGGGCTGGCGGCGACGCTGGTCTCATCCCTCGCCCTGCCCTTTGTGTGGATCTGGCCCACGGCCTTTGAGTGGCTGATGCTGGTGGCGATCGGCGTGATCGGCGGTGCAAGCCATGGGTTGCTGGTGCTGGCCTATGCCCGGGCGCCGGTTTCGGTGCTGGCGCCGCTTTCTTATTCGCAGCTGGTTTGGGCCGGCATCGCGGGGTGGCTGGTCTTTGCTGACCTGCCGGATCGCTGGACCTTGCTGGGGGCGCTGGTGATCTTTTGCGGCGGGATTTTGGCGGTGCTGCCGGATCGGCGCCGGACGTAACCGTCGCGCAACTTACACAAATTTGAAATCTACTGGACATAAAACCGTAGCGGGACTATCGCAGCGACCGTGTGGCGGGAGAAGGAATTGACCCATGTCCATTATCGGTATCACCCAGGACAGGGACCATCCTCGCGCGGCCCTTGATGCGGCCTCGGTTCGAGAAGCTTATCGCCGCTGGGCGGGGGTTTATGACGTGGTGTTCGGCGGGGTTTCCGCCTTTGGACGCAAGCGCGCCGTGGCGGCGGTGAACCTGCTGCCAGGTCCGCGGGTGCTGGAAGTGGGTGTGGGCACGGGTCTCGCTTTGCCGCTGTACCGGCCTGATCTTGATGTGGTGGGCATTGATCTCTCGCGCGAGATGTTGCTCAAGGCGCAGGAGAAGGTGGGCGAGCAGGGTTTGGCCCATGTGCATGGCCTGCTGGAGATGGATGCCGAGAATATGGCCTTCGCCTCGGGCAGCTTCGATATCGCGGTGGCGATGTTCACCGCCTCGGTGGTGCCGGATGCGAAGAAGCTCTTTGCCGAAATGTCGCGGGTGGTGCGGCCGGGTGGGCATCTGCTCTTCGTCAATCATTTTGCGGCTGAGAACGGTTTCCGCTGGTGGGTGGAGCGCAGCATGTCGCCGCTGGCCCGGGTGCTGGGCTGGCATCCCGATTTCATGATCGAGGATTTGCTGGACCCGGCGGTGACCCGGGTGGAGAGCCGCGACCCCTGCCCGCCTGCCGGGCTTTTCACTCTCGTGAAAGTTCGCAACGGCGGCTGATGCCGCCTGCCCTGGCTGTTTGCCGCCCCGCATTCGTTTGTTATCATGTGGGACGGCAAAGGAGATGGGCATGAGCGACAGCAATGATGGCGGGGTTGGCGGTGATGTCTTCACCGAGACCACGCAACAATCCTGGTTCTCCCGGATCGGCGGCGCGCTGGTGGGGCTGATATTGGGGCTTTTGCTTATTCCAGCCGGTAGCGTCCTGCTGTTCTGGAATGAGGGCCGCGCGGTGCAGACGGCACGTAGCCTGACCGAGGGCGCGGGGCTGGTGGTCTCCGTCTCCCCCGATGAGATCGACCGCGCTCGCGAGGGCCGGCTGATCCATGTCGCTGGTACGCTCACCATTCCCAGCCCGCCACGCGATGTGGAGTTTAATCTTGTGGCGCCAGCTGGCGCGCTTCGCCTGTTCCGCCGGGTGGAGATGTATCAGTGGCAAGAGGAGAGCCGCAGCGAGACCCGAAATCGCCTCGGCGGCGGCACCGAGACGGTGACGACCTATACCTATTCCCGCGGCTGGCATGAGGGGCGCATCGATAGCAGCCGGTTCCATCAGCCCGAGGGCCATCAGAACCCGCAGGCCCGGTCAACATCGCGCAATTGGAATGCCGAGAATGTCCGCCTCGGTGCCTTCCGGCTGGAGGCTGCGCAGATCAACGAGATCAGTGCGGACCAGGATCTGGGCGAGGCCACGCGCTATATCGGCCAGGATGCCAATGCGCCCCGGCTGGGTGACATGCGGGTGAGTTGGCGCATGGCCAGACCCGAGGCCCTGTCCATCATTGCCGCGCAGACCGGTGACGGATTTGGCCCCTATGCCACCCGCGCCGGCGACAGGCTGATGATGGTGGAGCGCGGCAGAATGCCCGCCGCCGCCATGTTCGCCGCCGCCGAGGATGATAATGCCATCCTCACCTGGGTGCTTCGCCTGGTGGGGGCGCTGGTGATTTTCTTCGCCTTTTCGCTGCTCTTTGCGCCTTTGAAGGTGGTGGCCGATATCATTCCGCCGCTGGGCTGGCTGGTGGGCTTTGGCACTGGGTTGCTGGCGGCGATGCTCACGCTGGTGCTGGCGCCGGTGATCATTGCGATCGCCTGGCTGACCTTCCGGCCGCTGCTGGCGGGGGCGATCATCCTGGTGGGGCTGGCGCTGGCCTTTGGCATCAGCCGGCTGCGGCGCGGGCGGGTGGCGGCGCAGCCAGCTTGAGGCGAGGCTGAAGAATCGCAGCCGGGGCGGTTGGTGCGGCTATCCCCGCCGCACCACGTAATCGCCGGCTTCCAGCGCGGCGATGATGGCGCGGCCCTGGGCTTGATCACGCACCTCGACCATCAATTCCAACTCAGCCGTTTGCACGGAGGGGGCGGCGAAGAGGCGCTGGTGCGAGACCTCGATCACATTGCCGCCGGCCGCGGCCACACGGGTGGCGATATCGGCCAGCACGCCCGGGCGGTCGGGAATGTCGAGATGCAGGCGCAGGATGCGGCCATCGCGCAGCAGGTTGCGCAGCAGGACATTGGATAGAATTCGCGGGTCGATATTGCCACCGCAGACCGGGGTGCCGACCACGCGGCCGGCAAAACGCTCGGGGAAGGCCAGCATGGCGGCCACGCCGGCGGCCCCTGCCCCCTCGGCCACCACCTTCGCACCCTCGGCCAGCAGGGCGATGGCCTGCTCCACCGCGCGTTCAGGCACGACCAGGATTTCACAGCCCAGCTTGCGGATGATGGAAAGCGGCGTCTCGCCCACATCGCGTACGGCAATGCCCTCGGCGATGGTGGGCCCGCCCACGCGCACCGGCTGGCCGGCCAGGCGCTGGGCCATGGCGGGGTAGCCTTCGACCTCGACGCCGAAGACCGGCATGTTCGGGCGCAGTTCGGCCGCTGCCGTCGCGCAGCCGGCCAGCAGGCCGCCGCCGCCCACGGGCAGGATCAGCGTGTCGATCTCGGGCGCATCTTCCAGCAATTCCAGGGCCAGCGTGCCCTGGCCGGCGATGACGCCCAGATCATCATAGGGGTGGAGGAAGACATAGCCATGCCGCAGGGCGAGTTCATGGGCATGGGCCGCCGCCTCGGCCAGGGTCTCACCATGCAGCACGACATGGGCGCCAAACCCCTCGGTGCGCAGCACTTTGGTGGCGGGGGTAAAGCGCGGCATGACGATGGTGGATTTGATCTGCGCCAGGGTGGCGTGGCGCGCGACCGCCTGGGCGTGATTGCCAGCCGACATGGCGATGACGCCGGCCGCCCTCTCCCGCGCAGTCAGCGTGGCGATGCGGTTGGCCGCGCCGCGCTCCTTGAAGGCGCCGGTGGCCTGCAGATTATCGAGCTTGAGGAAGACCCTTGTGCCGCATTCGGCATTCACCGCCGGCGATTCGATGGTGGGCGTATGGCGCAGCACGGCCTGGATGCGCGCCGCCGCAGCCCGCACATCGGCGAGAGCCATCTGGATTTTTTCAGCACTCACCGGAAGGCGACGGCGGTGATCTCATAGGCGCGGGCGCCGCCGGGGGCGGGCACTTCCACAGTATCGCCCACCTTCTTGCCGATCAGGGCCTTGGCGAGGGGCGAGGAGATGGAGATCGAGCCATCCTTCATATCAGCCTCATATTGGCCGACGATGCGATAGGTCTTCTCCTGCTCGGTCTCTTCATCGAGCACGGTGACCTTGGCGCCAAATCGCACCTGATTGCCGGAGAGCTTGGCGATATCAATCACTTCAGAGGAGGGAATGATGGTCTCAAGCTCGGCAATGCGGCCCTCGATGAAGGATTGCCGCTCACGCGCTGCGTGATATTCGGCATTCTCGGAGAGATCGCCATGCGCGCGGGCCTCGGCAATGGCGCGAATCACCGCCGGGCGTTCCTGCGAGCGCAGGTGCTTCAGCTCCTCTTCGAGTCTCGCCAGGCCCTCCGCGGTCATCGGAAACTTCTGCACGGCAACACCATCCTTCATTCAAACACGAGCAACCTCAAAGACAGGCAGGCCAGCCCACCATGGGCCTGGCCTGCGCGACTTTGGGGGGAAGAGCAGGGAAAGGCAGCTTGGCAGCCCTACGGTGCTCAGAACAAGGCTTTAGAGTAGGATTGCAGGGGCGCGACATCAAGGGTTCCGGCGCGAAGTGCCGCAATTGCGTGCACTGCGGCCCTGGCACCAGCCAGGGTGGTGTAATGCGGCACGCCATGGGTGAGGGCGGAACGGCGGATATCGAAGCTATCGGCCAGGCTCTGGCCGCCCTGGGCGGTGTTGATCACCAACTGCACGCCGCCGGATTTGATGCTGTCCACGCAATGCGGCCGGCCTTCCAGCACCTTGTTGACCTGCTCGCAGACGATGCCGGCCTCCCGCAGCCGGGCGGCGGTGCCGCGGGTGGCCAGCAGGGCAAAGCCCATATCGGTCAGGCGCCGGGCCAGGGTGATGGCGGCCTGCTTGTCGGAATTCTTCACGCTGAGGAAGGCGGTGCCGGTTTCGGGCAGTTTCACACCGGCGCCGAGCTGCGCCTTGAGGAAGGCGCGTTCGAAGGAGAGGTCGAGGCCCATGACCTCGCCGGTGCTCTTCATTTCCGGCCCCAGGATCACATCGACATTGGGGAAGCGGTTGAAGGGGAAGACCGCCTCCTTGACCGCCACGTGACGCGGCACGGCGTCATCATCGAGTTTGAATTCGCTGAGCAGGGCGCCGGCCATGATACGAGCGCCGATCTTGGCCACCGGCACGCCCGTCGCCTTGGCGACGAAGGGCACGGTGCGGCTGGCGCGGGGGTTCACCTCCAGCACGAAGATCTCATTGTCCTTCACCGCATATTGCACATTCATCAGGCCCTGAACCTTCAGGGCGCGGGCCATGGCCTCGGTCTCGGCGCGCAATTCGGTGATGATGGCGGGCGGCAGGGAATAGGGTGGCAGCGAGCAGGCGCTGTCACCGGAATGGATGCCGGCCTCCTCGATATGTTCCATCACCCCGGCGACATAGACTTGGCCCTCACGGTCACAGATGCAATCGACATCCACCTCGATGGCATCGGCCAGGTATTGGTCGATCAGGATGGGGTTTTCGCCCGAAACCTTCACCGCCTCGGCGCCGAAGCGGCGGAGTTGTTCGGCGGAATAGGCGATTTCCATGGCGCGGCCGCCCAGCACATAGCTGGGGCGAACCACGACGGGGTAGCCAATGCGCTCGGCCTCGACCAGGGCTTCCTCGATATTGCGCACGGTGCCGTTTTGCGGCTGGCGCAGGCCGAGGCCCTTGAGCAGCACCTGGAAGCGCTCGCGATCCTCGGCGATGTCGATGGCGTCCGCACTGGTGCCAAGGATGGGGATGCCGGCGCGGGCCAGCGCTTGGGAGAGCTTCAGCGGCGTCTGGCCGCCATATTGCACGATGCAGCCCAGCAGGGTGCCGGCTTCCATCTCCTTGCGGATCAGCGCCAGGACATCCTCATGGAACAGCGGCTCAAAATAGAGGCGGTTGGCGGTCTCTGGGTCGGTGGAGACGGTTTCGGGGTTGCAATTGACCATGATGGTCTCGATGCCGACTTCCTTGAGCGCATAGGCGGCATGGACGCAGCAATAGTCGAATTCGATGCCCTGGCCGATGCGGTTCGGACCGCCGCCGAGGATGATGACCTTTTTGGCATCGGTGGGACGGCTTTCGCAGACCGGCGTGCCGAAACCGCCTTCGTAGGTGGAGTACATATAAGGTGTGTCGGAGGCGAATTCGGCGGCGCAGGTGTCGATGCGCTTATAAACCGGGTTCACCCCGAGTTTTTGTCGGGCGGCGAGGACTGCCTCCTCCTTCTGGCCGGTGATGCGGGCGAGCTGGCGGTCTGAGAAGCCGAGCGCCTTGATGGCGCGCATGGCATAGGCGGTGGTCGGCAGGCCGTCTTTGGCGATGCTGGCCTCGGCCTGGATGATCTTTTCCACCTCGCGCAGGAACCAGGGGTCGAAGCGGCAGGCTTCGGCGATTTCCTCGACACTCAGCCCGGCGCGCAGCGCCTGGCCGGCCATGATGATGCGGTCCGGCGTGGGGGTGGCCAGCGCGGCGATGAAGGCCTGCTTGCTGCCATCGCCGGGGGCGGGGATGGGGTCTAGGCCGGAGAAACCCGTCTCCAGGCTGCGCAGGCCCTTTTGCAGCGCCTCGGCGAAGGAACGGCCGATGGACATCGCCTCGCCCACGCTTTTCATGCTGGTGGTGAGATAGGCGGGGGTGCCGGGGAATTTCTCGAAAGTGAAGCGGGGGATTTTCACCACGACGTAGTCGATGGTCGGCTCGAAGCTGGCCGGGGTGACCATGGTGATGTCGTTTTTCAGCTCGTCCAGCGTATAGCCCACGGCCAGCTTGGCGGCGATTTTCGCGATCGGGAAACCGGTGGCCTTGGAAGCGAGCGCGGAGGAGCGGGAGACGCGCGGGTTCATCTCGATGATGACCATGCGGCCATCCTTGGGGTTGATGCCGAATTGGACATTGGAGCCGCCAGTGTCCACGCCGATCTCGCGCAGGCAGGCGATGGAGGCGTCACGCATGCGCTGGTATTCACGGTCGGTCAGGGTGAGCGCCGGGGCGATGGTCACGCTGTCGCCGGTGTGCACGCCCATCGCGTCGAGATTTTCGATCGAGCAGATGATGATGCAATTGTCGTTGCGGTCGCGCACGACCTCCATTTCGAATTCTTTCCAGCCCAGCACGCTTTCCTCGACCAGCACCTCATTGGTCATGGAGGCATCGAGGCCGGCAGTGATGATTTGCTCGAATTCTTCGGTGTTATAGGCAATGCCGCCGCCGGTGCCGCCCAGGGTGAAGGAGGGGCGGATGACGCAGGGCAGGCCCACGATCTTCAGCGCCGCGCGGGCTTCCTCCATCGTGTGGGCGATTTCGGATTTCGGGCTTTCGATGCCGATCTTGGTCATCGCGTTGCGGAATTTCTGCCGGTCCTCGGCCTTGTCGATGACGTCGGCGCGGGCGCCGATCAATTCGCAGCCGTATTTTTCCAGCACACCCATGGCGTCAAGCTTGAGTGCGGTGTTGAGCGCGGTTTGGCCGCCCATGGTGGGCAGCAGGGCGTCGGGGCGCTCCTTGGCGATGATTTTTTCGACGATCTCGGGGGTGATGGGCTCGATATAGGTGGCATCCGCGAGGCCGGGGTCGGTCATGATCGTGGCGGGGTTGGAATTGACCAGAATCACCCGATAACCCTCGGCCCGCAGCGCCTTGCAGGCCTGGGCGCCGGAATAGTCGAATTCACAGGCCTGGCCGATGACGATCGGGCCGGCGCCGATGATGAGGATGGATGTGATGTCGGTGCGCTTGGGCATGGGAATTATCCGCGGGTTCGGCTGGCCATCCAAAGCAGGATGGGCAGGATAAGCATGTGGGGAATGGCCCAGAAGGCCAGGAACAGCGACCGCTGATCGTCAGGGGCGGCGAATAAGGTGGCAGCGTGTACCACGGCCGAGATGGCAAAGGCGGTGAGGGCGGCACGGCGTGGCGGCAGGCGCTTGCGCAGCGCGCCGGCCAGGGCGAAGAGCACGGTTGCCGAATAGGCCAGGGCGAAAAGGCCAAGGGCGATCTCCATCAGCCGCGCCGACGCTCGCCCAGGCGAATGACAGCCAAGGCCGCCGCATGGCTGCCTAGCACCACAATGGCCAATGGCCAGGGGTTTTCCGCCGGGAAGACGGCGGCCAGCCAGAGGGTGAGGCCCATCATGATGGCCGAGGCTGAGAGCGCGGGCAGCATATCGCGCAGGGCACGCCGCAGCGCCATTGTGGTGACGATGGCGACGAAGCTGGCGCCGAGCAGCACCGGCAGGATGAGCAGGATGTGCAGGATCATGCGCGGCTCGTGGTGGCGAGTTTGACGGCGAGCAACGCCAGCGCCGCCCCCAGCACCCAGCGCTGCGCCGCGAGCCAGAGCGGGCGGGTGGCGAGAAAGCGCGACACCCCGCCCGAGCCCCAGACCAGCAGGGCATCGAAGGCGAGGCAGGTGATGATCTGGGTGGCGCCGAGGATCAGGCCCTGGGCAAGAACCGGCCCCGCAGGGTCGATAAAGGGTGGCAACACGGCGACATAGAACAGCGCCACCTTGGGATTGAGGGCTGCGGTGAGGAAACCCACGGCGAAGAGTTTTTGCGAGGGCTCGGGCGGCAAAGGCTGGGGGGCGAAGATGTCGCGGCCGCCGGGCCTGATGCTCTGCCAGGCGAGGAAGGCGAGGTAGGCGGCGCCGCCCAGGCGGAGCGCGTCATAGGCATAGGGCACGGCAAAGAGGGCGGCGGTGATGCCCAGCGCCGCCAGCACCATGATGAAGAGCGAGCCGAATTGGCAGCCGATGAGCGAGACCATGCCAGCCCGGGTGCCCTGCGCCAGGGAGCGGGTGACGATATAGAGCATATTCGGCCCCGGCGTGGCGGCCAGGCCGAGGGAGAGGGCGGCGAAGATGGCGAGGGTTTCGGGGGAGGGCATCAGCCGACCGACGAAAACCCGCCATCCACCGGAATGGCCGTGCCCGTGATAAACGCCGCCGCATCGCTGGCCAGGAAGGCGGCGATGCCGGAAAGGTCGGACGGCACGCCCCAGCGGCCCATCGGCGTGCGGGCCAATTGCCGCTCGTAGAGGCCGGGCACCACGGCGCGGGCGCCATCGGTCAATTCGGTCTCGATCCAGCCCGGCAGCACGGCATTGGCGGTGATGCCATCCATCGCCCAGGCCGTGGCCAGACTTTTGGTGTATTGCACGATGGCACCCTTGCTGGCGCCATAGGCCGGCGAGAAGGGCACGCCGAAGATACTGAGAATGCTGCCGATATTGATAATCCGGCCATGGCCCGAAGTTTTGAGCGCGGGGTAGGCGGCGCGGGTGAGTTGCATCACCGCCGTCAGGTTCAGCGAGAGCACGGAATGCCATTCGGCATCGGTGATCTCCTCTGGCCGCTTGCGGATATTGGCGCCGGCATTGTTGACCAGAATATCCAGTCGGCCGGTCTTTTCCAGGGTTTCGGCCAGCACGGATTCGGGGCGGCCGGCCTCGGTTAGATCGGCCTCGATGGCGATGCTGCCGGCGGGCAGCGCGGCCAGGGCGGCGGTATTCTTCTCGGCCCGGCGGCCGGTGAGGATGATGCGCGCGCCGCAGGCGGCGAGGCCCTGCGCCATGCCCAGGCCGATGCCGCCATTGCCGCCGGTGATCAGCGCGACGCGGCCGGTCAGGTCAAACACGGCGGGCCTCCATCATCGCGGAGAAGCGGCCGAAGAGGTAAAAACTGTCGGAGGGGCCGGGCGAGGCCTCGGGGTGGTATTGCACCGAGAAGGCCGGCCGGTCGTCGCAGGCGATGCCCTCATTTGAGCCATCGAAGAGGCTTTTATGGGTGACCCGCACGCCCTGGGGGAGCGAGGCCTCATCCACCGCAAAGCCGTGGTTTTGCGCGGTGATTTCCACCCGGCCGGTGGAGAGATCCTGCACCGGCTGGTTGGCGCCGCGATGGCCGCGGGCCAGCTTGTAGGTCTTGGCGCCGAGGGCGAGGGCCAGCAATTGGTGGCCGAGGCAAATGCCGAAAATTGGCACGCCGGCGGCCAGCACCGCCTGGATGGCGGGCACGGCATAAACGCCCGTGGCCGCCGGGTCCCCGGGGCCGTTGCTGAGAAACACGCCATCGGGGTTATGGGCGAGAATCTCCTCGCCCGAGGCGGTGGCGGGCAGCACGGTGATGTCGCAGCCTGAGGCGGCGAGGCTGCGAAAAATATTGCGCTTGGCGCCGTAATCCAGTGCCACCACCTTGTGCCGCGCTGCAGGCGGGGCGGGGAAGCCGGCATCCCAGGCCCAGACGCCGCCATTCCAATGATAGCTCTGCGCGGTGGTGACCTCGCGGGCGAGGTCCATGCCCTCCAGCCCCGGCCAGGCGGCGGCCTCAGCGATCAGGGCGGGAATGTCGAAGGCGCCATTGGCGGGATAGGCCAGCACGCCATTGGGCGCGCCGCCATCGCGGATGCGCATGGTGATGGCGCGGGTGTCCACGCCGGCAATGCCGGGCAGGTTGTGGCGCTTGAGCCAATCCTGGAGCCGGGCGGTGGCGCGGTAATTGGCCGGCTCGGTCACATCCTGCTTGATGATCAGGCCGCGGGCGGCGGGGTTGGCCGCCTCCTCATCCTCGGCATTGGTGCCGGTATTGCCGATATGGGGGAAGGTGAAGTTGATGATCTGCCCGGCATAGGAGGGGTCGGTGAGCGTCTCCTGATAGCCGGTCATGCCGGTGTTGAAGCAGATTTCGGCCACGGCGCTGCCATGGGCGCCAAAGCCGCGGCCCCAGAAAATGGTGCCATCGGCCAGGATGAGGGCGGCAGTCGCGCCTTCGGGCGCGCCTTGGGATGTATCGGACATGGCTATCTCCGTTTTCGCTTCGGCGCCCGGCAGGTCGCCCAGGGACAGACCGGTTGCGGCCAGAATTCCGGCCCAATGTTTGGAGGGGATGGCGCTGTTCTGGCGCCATTTCCGCAGCGCCTCCGTGCCCAGGCCCAGCCGGGAGGCGGCGGTTTCGGGGCCACCCAGAAGGGCGATGATGTGTTCAACACTGGGCATGCCGACGCTATGCGGGAAGTTTTTTCCCAAAGCAAGCAATCTTGTCGTTTGGGAAATTCTTTCCCAAGGGCGGCATGCTTCTTCTGTCTTAGCCCGACACGCGTTGCCGACGCTGCTCACCCCGGCCCCTCGCATCTTGCGGGTTGCCGGCGGTGGCACCCGCTGCGCGCCCGGCGTCAAAGCCCAGGAAACCCACTTCCGGCTGCGCCGCGCCACCATCATTGGCAAAGAGCCGCGCCGTGCGGGCGGGCGCTGGCTCGCGCACCGGGGCGGTGGCTGCGGGCGCTGTGGGGCTCGGCCGGGGCTCACGCTGGGCGGCGCGGTTGCGGGCTGGCGGCGGCGGGGTATTGCCCTCCGGCGCGGCGGCGGAGCCGGCGGAGCCGCGCAGGGAGAGCAGGTAGAAAATCATGTCCGGCCGGCCCTGATCCACCGCCGAATCCACCGCCGTCAGCCCCAGCGCGTTGCGGGCATTGGTGTCCGCACCGCGCGCCACTGCCTCGCGCGCCGTGGGCACGTCGCCGCGCGAGATCGCATCGAACAGAGCGTCATTGGGGTTCATTGAGGAGGGGATGGTGGTCGGCGGAATGACCTGGCTGGGCCTGGCGGTGAGCCCGGGCAGGCCGGCCGGCCTCTCCTGCGGGCGCGGCGCCTCGGGCGGGCGCATTGCCGGATTATTGGCGCCCATGCGGCCCTGTGCCATGGCGGCGGCGGGCAAAAGAAGGGAGACGGCGAAGAGGGCGGGGAGGATGCGCATGGGCGCTTTCTAACGCGCCTCCCGCCGCCATGCCAGCAGAGATAGGCCAATAAGCAGCGGCAGCGCCAACCAGGGCGGCAGCAGCGGCAGGGCTGCGATGCCGGTGATGGTGTGGTCGGCATTGCGGCGCAGGCCAATCCAGCCGGAAGCGCCGCCCCCCGCCATGTCTCGCCCAGCCGCCACCCGGCGCAGTTCGGGCAGGCGGCTGCCATCGCCCAGCCAGCGAATGGCCCCGCCACTGGCCTGCAGCAGCGCCGCCATCCGGTCGGGCGAGGCGCGCAAATCCGCCAGCTCCGCCGGGTTGGAAGGCATCGCGGCGGCATAGGCCTGGCGCCTTCCATCGCTGGCCTGCCACATGCCCGGCGCCATCGCCGGCACTTCGGCCGTGGCGCGGCCGCCGCCGCCGGGGGCCAGCGGCAGGCGCTGGGTGGTGCCGTCGGGGGCGGTCACCACCACCTCAGGCGGCGGGCCGGCATCGAGGCTGCGGCGGACCAGCTGCATGCGGCCGGCCTCGATTCGCGCCGTCAGGTCCTCCTCCTCCAATTCGGGCTCGCGCATCAGCCAATGCGCCATGCGGCGGAGCAACTCCTGCTGCGGGCCGCCGCCCTCATGGCCGCGCGCCCAGAGCCAGATATGGTCGCTCAGAAGCAGGGCGACGCGGCCCTGGCCCACACGGTCGAGTTGCAGCAGCGGCGCGCCTTCGGGGGCTTCCATCACCGTGGTGCCGCCGCGCGCCTCGCTGCGAAGGTGGCGGTACCAGCGGCCCCATTCGGGCTCCGGCCCGGGCTGCAGGCCATCGGTCACCGGGTGGCGCCGGCCGGCCTCGGAGACGCGCGGGCGGAAGGGGGTTTCCTGGATGGCATGGGGCGGCGCCACCGGCCGGGCCGGCAGCACGGCGGAGAGCGGGGTATTGGCCAGGCTGGCGGGGCCGGAAAATTCCGGGCCGACACTGACCAGCAGCGCGCCGCCGCCGCGGACGAATTCGGCGATATTGCGCATATAGGCCGGCGGCAGGATGCCGCGATTGGCGAAGCGGTCGAAGACGACAAGGTCGAATTCGCGCAGCTTCACCTGGAACAATTCGCGGACCGGGAAGGCGATGAGCGCCAATTCATTCAGCGGCGTCAGGTCATCCTTCTCGGGTGGGCGGAGGATGGTGAAGTGAACCAAATCCACGCCGGGATCGGCCTTGAGCAGCCGCCGCCAGGTGCGCTCACCCGCATGCGGCTCGCCGCTGACGAGCAGAACCCGCAACCGGTCGCGCACGCCATTGATGGTGATGACGGCGCGGTTATTGGCCTCTGACACCTCGCCAGGGCGCGCCTCGGCCACCAGTTCGAGCACGGTGGGGCCGCCGCGTTCGATCGGCACGGCGATGCGGTGCTCGCGGCCCACGGGCACTGATTCCTGCACCGAGGCGGCGCCGTCGCGCCGGATGGTCAGCCGCGCTGCCCCGGTTGGGTTGTCCAGGCCCAGATCATCCACCGCCACGCGCAATTCGACCGAGCGGCCGACAATGCCAAAGCCCGGCGCCTCGATCACCCGCAGCCTTCGATCCACCTCGCCCGGGCGGCCGGGCAGCAGGAGGTGGAAGGGCGCATCCAGCGGCGGGGTGGGGGGCACGTCATGCACCTGGCCATCGCTGAGGGCGAGCACCCCGGCGAGGCGGCCGCGCGGGGTCTCGGCCAAAGCGCGTTCCAGCGCGGTGAAGAGCCGGGTGCCCTGATTGCCGCCCTCGGGCACCGCCACCATGCGCAATTCGAGATTGTCGAGCCGGCCGAGCCTGGCCTCCAGGTCGCGGCGCGCGGCCTCCATCGCGGCGGCGCGGCCGGGGACCAACTGCGTGCTGTCCGAGGCATCGACCACCAGCAGGGCGATATCGGGGCGGACCTCGCGGGTTTCTTCCACCAGCCGGGGATTGGCCAACGCCAGGAGCAGGGCAGCGAAAGCGGCGGCGCGCCACCAGACGCCGCGCGCCCGGCGCAGAAAGCCCGGCAGCAGCGCCAGCGCCGAAAGTCCGGCCGCTGCCGCCAGCAGCCAGAGCGGGATAATCGGCGCGAGATCGAGGGAGGTGAATTGCTGCATCACTGGCCCAGCCGCTCCAGGATGGCGGGCACATGCACCTGGTCGCCCTTATAATTGCCGGTGAGGGCGTAGATGACCAGGTTCACCCCGAAGCGATAGGCCAGGATGCGCTGCCTTGCGCCGCCGGGGATGGCGGCATGCAGGTTCTGGCCGCTTCCATCCACCGCCCAGGCGCCGGCCCAGTCATGCCCACCGATGATGACGGGGGAGACGCTGTCATTCGCCCGGTCCTGGTCCCGCGCCGCCCAGACCTGGCCGCCGGCGAAGCGCCCGGGCAATTCGTTGAGCAAATAGAAGGCGCGGCGGAGCACGTGATCCTCCGCCAGCGCGGCCAAGGCGGGGATGGCCAGCCCTTGGGTGATGCGGCGCAGCGCGGCGCGTGAGCCGGGCGAAAACCCCTCGCCCGAGCCCTCGTCACGTGTGTCGAAGAGGATGATGCCGCCCTGGCGCATGAAGGCATTCAGGGCGACCAAGGCGGCGGCGGAGGGCGAAGCTGCATGGGGCGAGATGGCCCAATAGAGCAGCGGGAAGAGCGCCAGATCGGTCTCGCCCGGCACCACCGCCATGGGCTCGGCCAGGGCGGCGGCGGTGCGCCGATTGACGAAATCCGACAGGCCGATCAGGCCCTGGCGCTGCAATTCATCCAGCGCTTCATCGCCACTGACCACATAGGCGAGGCGGGTGGCGAGGGCGGCAGCGGCTTCGGGCTGGGTTTGCGCCTGGGCGGGCAAAGCCAGGGCCAGGGCCAGGGCTGCCGCGCGCCACACCAGCAGGCCGCGCAGCCTGAGCGAGACCAGCAAATCCGCCGCCAGCAGGATCAGCGCCGCCGCCAGCAGCCAGGGGCCTAGGTCTCGCTCGGTGGGCACGCTGTCGAGCGGCAGCAGGCGGGCATTTGGGGGCGCCGGGGCCGGCGCCAGCGGAAGCGGCAATGCCGCGCCCAGGTTGAGGGCACGGCGATAGGCGCTATCGGCCCCCGGCATGCCGTACCAGCCCGGCGGGTGGCGGGGCGATGGTATGGTGCTCTCCAGCGCTGGCGCGGCAAGGGCGCTGGCCCCCGGCGGCGGGGTGGTGGCGCGGCCGAAACCATCGAGGCTTTCCATCGGTGCCAGCGCGGCCTCGCCCTCCGGCGCGCCGGCCACGCCGGCCGAGAGGGCGACCACCCGCCTGAGCATCTGCACGAAAAGCCCCGAGAGCGGCAGGTTGGACCATTCCGCTGTGGCGGTGATGTGGAAGAGGATGATGCGGCCCTGGCCGCGGGTTTCGGCGGTGACCAGCGGCGTGCCGTCAGAGAGGCGGGCCCAGCTGCGCTCGGCGAGGCGCGGGGTGGGCTCGGCCAGCACCTGGCGCTCGATGGCAATTTCGGCCGGCACGGTGAGGCCGGCAAAGGGCGAAGTATCGGCGAAGGCGGCCAGGGATTGCGGCTGTTCCCAGGTCAGCCCGCCGCCGAGTGCGCGTTCGGCGCGCAATGGCACGGGCAGCAGCGCATCCGGCCTTTCGGCGACGCGTGAGCCGGCAAAGCGCAGCAGCGTGCCGCCGGCCTGGACCCATTGGGCGAGCAGTTGCTCCTCCCGCCCCGGCGCCACCGGGCGGTCGGCCAGCACCAGCACGGCAATGGGGCGGGCCAGCAGGGCATCGAGGGTGCCGCGGCGGAGTTCCGCGAAGGGGGCCAGGGCACGATCGAGATAAAAGAGATCGCCGATCAGCGGTGCATCGGCGCCCTCCTCGGCGCCGGGCAGCAGCCCGACCGGGCGGCGGCGGAAGCGCTCATCCAGCAGCGCCACGGCGGCGGCACCCGGCTCGTTCTCAATCTCCAGTCGCACCACCTGATTGCGGATTTCCAGCGGCAATTCGAGCGCGGCGGAGGCCTCGGTGGTGCCGGGGGCCAGGGCCATCACGGCGCGGGCCAGGGCGCGGCCATCGGCGGTGCGCGCCAGCACTGCGGCCTGGGAGGGGATGGGCAGCGGGGTTTGCCGCACCGTAACGTGCAGACGGTCAGGCTCGGCGCGCGGTGCGGCCAGGAGGCGGCGGGGGCGCTCCTGCGATCGCATCACGCTCAGCGGGCCGGCGGCGGTGAGGGCGGCATGCAGGGCCGCGGCCTCCAGCCCATCGGTGATATGCAGGCTGGAGAGCGGGCCGGGATTGGCCGCGCGCCATTCCGCCAGAGCCTGGGCGGCGGCCTGGGGGTCGGCCGGCCAGGGTTTTGGCCGCAGCACCAGCAGCCTGGACCGCAGATCTCCCGCCGGCATGGGGCCCAGCACGCGGGGGGGGGCTGCGGTTTCGGCGGGCGCGGTGGCGAGCAGGGCGGCGGGGCGACCCTCGCGCGCTGCGCGGTCGAGGGCGGCGAGGCCGGCGGCCATGCGCGGCGCCCAATCGGGGCCGCTGGCCCAACCATCATCCATCACCAGCAAAATTGGGCCTTGGCGTTGGGCCTCCGGCCCTGGGCCCCAGACTGGGCGCGCCAGGCCCAGGATCAGCAGGGCAGCGGCGGCCAGGCGCATCAGCAGCACCCACCAGGGGGTGCGGGCGGGGCTTTCCTCGGTCACCGGCAGGTCGCGCAGCAATTCGATCGCCGGAAAGCTTTGCGCCCGCGGCTGCGGGGGCGTGACGCGCAGCAGCCAGTAGAGGATGGGCAGGCCGAGCAGCGCCAGCAGCAGCCAGGGTGCTGCGAAAACGATCATGCCGGGGCCAAACCCTGCCACAGCGCCAGCAGCGCCGTCTCGGGCCGTGCATCGGTGCGGTGGGTGGAGAAGCTCCAGCCCAGCCCGCCGGCCATATCCGCCAGGCCCGCGCGCTGGGCTGCCAGCCGCGTGGCATAGAGGTCACGCACCGCTTCCACCCGGGGCAGAATGGCCGGCAATTCGCCCAGCAGCCCCTCGAAGCGGCGGCGGCCGGCATAGGGCAGGCTTTCCTCGGCGGGGTCCATGATCTGCAGCATGCGGCCGCTGAGCGGGCGCGCGGCGAGTTGCGCCGCAATGACGCGGGTTTCCTCCAGCGGGGCGAGGAAATCGGAGAACAGCACCATCCGGGCATGGCGGGGGAGGGCATCGGCCTCGCCGGGCGGGGCATTGGGCGCCAGGGCCAGGGCTTCGGCCAAAGCGGGCAGCGCGCCGCGGCCGTGAAAACTCCGTGGCGGGCCGGGCAGCAGGCGCACCCGCTCGCCGCCGCGCAGCAGCAGCGCGGCGAGGGCCAGCAGCAGCAGGGAGGCGCGGTCCTTCTTGGTCACCTCGGCCAAATGGCTGCGCCATTGCATCCGCGGGCCGCCATCGCGCCAGAGCACCACGGTTTGCGCCGCCTCCCACTCGGTTTCGCGGAGATAAAGCCGCTCGGCCTTGGCGGATTGCCGCCAATCCACCCGGCTAGCGGCGTCGCCAGCGAGATAGGGGCGGAACTGCCAGAAACTATCGCCCATGCCCGAGCGCCTGCGGCCATGAACGCCCTGCATGACGGTGCTGGCCACGCGCTCGGCCTCGACCACCAGGGGGGGCAGATGCGCGCCGAGCGCCTCGGCCCGCAGGGCGGCGCTAGGCAATGGAGGCTTTCAGCAGGGCGATCATATCGGCCAGCTTCACTCCCTCGGCACGGGCGGCGAAGCTGAGCGCCATGCGGTGGCGCAGCACCGGCTCGGCCAGGGCCAGCACATCCTCCACGCTGGGGGCAAGGCGGCCTTGCAGCAGGGCGCGGGCGCGGGTGGCGAGCATCAGCGCCTGGGCGGCGCGGGGGCCCGGGCCCCAGGCCAGATTTTTTTGCACCGCCGGCAAGATGGCTGATTCGGGGCGGGCGCCGCGCACGAGCTTCAATATGGCGTCCAGCACCGTCTCGGGCACGGGCATGCGGCGGATCAGGCTTTGCGCGGCGAGAAGTTCGGCGTCGGTCAGCACCGCTTCGGGCTTTGCCTCGGTGCCGCCGGTGGTAGCCAGCAGCATGGCACGCTCGGCCGCTTCATCGGGGTAGCCGACCTCGATTTCGAGCAAAAACCTGTCGAGTTGGGCCTCGGGCAGCGGATAGGTGCCCTCCTGCTCGATCGGGTTCTGGGTGGCCAGCACATGGAAGGGGGCGGGGAGGGGGAAAACCTCGCCGCCGATTGCCACCTTGTGCTCCTGCATGGCCTGCAACAGCGCCGATTGGGTGCGGGGCGAGGCGCGATTGATTTCGTCAGCCATCAGCAACTGACAAAAAATCGGCCCCTTGATGAAGCGGAAGCTGCGCTTGCCATGCGCATCCTCCTCCAGCACCTCCGAGCCCAGGATATCGGCCGGCATCAGATCGGGGGTGAACTGCACCCGGCGGGCATCGAGGCCCAGCACCGTGGCCAGCGTTTCCACCAGCTTGGTCTTGCCCAGGCCGGGCACGCCCACCAGCAGCACATGGCCGCCGGAGAGCAGGGTGATGGCGGCCTGCTCGATCACCGCCTCCTGCCCGAAGATCACCCGGCCGATGGCGGCGCGGGTGCGGCCCAGCTTTTCGGCCAGTTGTTCGGCCTCGGCGAGCCAATGTGTCGCTTCTGTATCCAACACGTCTCCCATCCGGCGCTAAGCCTTCCTATATAGCCCTCATGTGGGCAGTCAGACGGGAAGCTTAAGGGTGGCGGGTCCTTTGGACAAAGCACGGAATGCAATGGGCCTCGGCGGCGATGTGCTGTCGGATGTCCTTCCTGGCGCGATGATGGGCAGCGGCGGCAGCCCGAAGCGCGATTGTGGCGATTTCGACATCCGCATCGCCCGCGATGGCTCCTGGCATTACAAGAACTCTCCGATCGGCCGGAAGGAGCTGGTTTGCCTTTTCGCCTCGGTGCTGCGGCGCGATTCGGATGGTTCCTATGTGCTGGAAACCCCGGTGGAGCGCGGGATCATCACGGTGGAGGACGCGCCCTTCATCGCGGTGGAGTTGTTCTGGCGCAATGAGGGCGGGCATCAGGTGCTCAGCTTTCGCACCAATCTCGATGAGATGGTGACAGCGGATGCCGAGCATCCCATCCGCATTCAGCTTGATCCGATCTCGCGCGAGCCTCGCCCCTATGTGATGGTGCGGCCCGGGCTTGAGGCGCGGATCAATCGCGCGGTGTTTTATGAGTTGGTCGCCCTGGCTGAGGCTGAGACAATGGATGGGCGGGCGGTGCTGGGGGTGTGGAGCCAGGGTGTGTTCTTCCCCATCGATGAAATTCCACAGCATGAACTGGCCGCCGAATAGGTGACGCCGGAGCAGCTTGCCCATCGCCTGGCGCGGCCGGGCTTTTTCGCGGCCATGGGGCCGGGTTCTGCTGATGACACGGTCGGTGTG
>Ga0214921_10002212_pt1 | contig 31944 bp, 26 predicted proteins | sample LL1505_MetaG_FD_177992 | JGI IMG/M metagenome (GOLD analysis project Ga0214921, IMG submission 177992) | Freshwater microbial communities from Lake Lanier, Atlanta, Georgia, United States - LL-1505 | ecosystem: Environmental > Aquatic > Freshwater > Lake | place: USA: Georgia | collected... | reverse complement strand
TTTATCTCTTTCGCAAATGGTCATTCAGTATTCAACACCCAATTCAAATACTGTAGATGTACCTATATGCCAATTTGCAGTAAATGTGTCAGACTTATATGGATTTCCTGACTATATACCACCTGGAATATGGGATTTGAATCTTTATGCAAAGGCGGATGGATCAAATGATGTAAACAATATAGGACTTAGATATTTTTTGATAGGTAGAAATAAAAATACATTACAGTATACAAATTTGGTAGCAAATGGTTCTGATTTAGTCTATCTACCAAATTATCAAACTTCTCAAAAAACGATTATTTCTTTATACATCCAATCTGTTATTTCTTTGACGAATTATGATGTATTGATTGTTGTAATAACATCACGAAATCAAAATAATAATTCATATACATCACAAATATACTTTCAGAGTTCAAATTCGTATTCGCATATCCATACCTCATTGGAAACTTATGGCCCAACCGGACCAACCGGATCAACTGGACCAACTGGACCAACTGGACCAACTGCATCAACTGGTACAACCGGACCAACTGGTGGAACAGGCCCAACAGGACCTACTGGACCAGCCGGTCCATATCAATGGAGCGTAGATGCAATAAATGGAAATATTTATTACAAGGGAAATGTGGGTATAGGTGTTGGTATTACTGATCCTCAATACACATTAGATATTTCTGGAACTACTAATTTACGCGGAAATACTTTTGTAAGAGGAAATATAGTGGCGTACAATGATATCTCTTTCAATGGAAATATCAATGTTGGTCAATCCTTGTATATTAATGGTGTTAAAGTATCAGCTGGAGGTGGAGGTGGATCTAGTCAATGGACAACAATCGGTGGTAATATTTATTATACAGGAAATGTAGGAATAGGAAAAGGTGATCCACAATATACATTAGATGTATCTGGTAATGTCAATGTATCAGGAACTACTTATTCTACTATTTATGCTTCAACATCTGATTATCGTATAAAAGAAAATCCAGTATTATTGAATGATAATTTCTATATAGATTCATTAAAACCGGTCTATTATAAAAACACATTGATAAACAAACAAGATACTGGTTTTATTGCACATGAATTACAAGAAATCTTTCCATTTTTAGTATCAGGTCACAAAGACGGTGATCAATTACAAACGATTAACTATAATGGTTTAATAGCTATATTGGTGAAAGAAATACAAACTTTAAAAACGCGTTTGAATAAAACAGAAGAAAAACTAGAAAATTTGATAAATATTTTTATGAATGCAGAAAAATAACTTACACATCCTTTACTTGAACAAATAAACCAAATATATTTCAGCACATTAACCCTTTACTTGCGCTTCATAATAACTCTTATTACGAAATACAAGTTTATTGCGTAAAATATTCATATAAAAGTTATTCATTTATTATAGTAAATGAATAAAATATTAAATAGAGAAAGTATAGAACAAGAAATAAAAAAAATATTGACGAATTATCAAGAAAATTGCAAAGATATAAATTTCAAAAAAGGCATTTATATATATGGTTCTCCAGGATGCGGAAAAACATATTTTATAACAGAAATATTGAAAGAATTGAATTATGATATTATAAAATATGATGCAGGTGATGTACGTAATAAAACACTAATAGAAACAATAACAAGTAATAATATATCGTCGCAAAATGTCCTCAATATGATGGCGCGAAAACCTAAAAAAATTGTAATTATTATGGATGAGATTGATGGAATGAACAATGGTGATAAGGGCGGTATTACAGCTCTTATTAAATTAATAAGACAAAAAAAAACAAAAAAACAGAAAATGGAACACATGTCCATGAATCCAATTATTTGCATTGGAAATTACTATATAGACAAAAAAATAAAAGAATTAATGAAAGTATGCAATACATTTGAATTAAAAACACCTACTTCTCAACAGATGTATGAAATTATAAAAACAAGAATACCAGATATCTTGAAAATTTGTAATGAACAAAATCATGATCATAATGAAATATTCACTAACCAAATGAGTTATGATAGTGGCACTCAAATGTTCGCAAAAATATTAGAATATATACAAGGCGACTTAAGAAAAATCGAATTTATTGAAAATATATACAAAAAAAACCAAAAACTACTGAATGAGGATACATTAGATCATATTTTTCATATTAAAAAATATAATGAGGATTCAAAAAAAATAACACAAAAATTATTGCATAATCAAATTAGTATTAATGATCACAATAAAATAATAAATGATACAGATCGCACAATTATTGCTCTTTTATGGCACGAGAATATAGTAGATGTATTATCACACTTGTCTAATGATATATCTATGCCATTTTATTTAGAAATATTAGACAATATTTGTTTTGCTGATTTCATTGATAGAATTACTTTTCAAAACCAAATATGGCAGTTTAATGAAATGAGTTCTTTAATGAAAACATTATATAATAATTATTTGTATCACAAAAAGATAAATAATGATACTGCCATAAAACATACTTCACAAAATGATAATACTATAAGATTTACAAAAGTACTGACAAAATATTCAACGGAATATAACAATATATTGTTTATTTATAATTTATGCCAAGAATTAGATATGGATAAAAAAGATTTAATTTCTTTTTTTCAAGAATTGCGATTATTTTATGGGAAGGATTTTTTGTCGCAAACAGATAAAATGATGGTAGTTGAAAAGGTATTTGAAAATTATAATATTGATAAATTAGATATAAAACGCATGTATAGATATTTGGATAAAAATGTAAAGAAAGAAATCATTTATGATGAAGAAAGTAGTGATATAGATGAATAACAAAATTACGAAAATTGCGTTTTTACAAATATTTTCAATTTCACTGTATTTTCTATCAATTCACTGCTTCTTTCATGTAGTAATTTCATATCTTTTTTCAATTCTTGAACATCAGCTGCTAGTCGGCGGAGTCTGTATCGCATTTCACAGTTGCAAAAAGATTTTAGGGAACTTTCACAATAGTAGCATTGAGGATAAATATAAAATACCTTATTAGATTTATTATCTATTGTCATGATATTATTTTGCATACTTAATAATGGGGGGTCATCAACTTGTTTGTCCGCTTGTGCTATTATTTGTTGTATAACTTGTTCTACAACTTTTTTTATAACTACTTCCTCCACTACTTCCTCCACTACTTCCTCCACTACTTCCTCCACTACTTCCTCCACTGGTTCTTCTATTGATATAGTAGATACTTCTTTAAGCGAAAGTTTATCCAATAATTCAACAATTATATCCATTTCTTGAAAGAAATTATCATTATCAAATACTACTTCTTCAGTATCTGTATATTCAATAAAACAATCTATATTATCATCTATAATAGAATGATTATCAATACATATATTTTCATGATCATCGCGATGTAAAATGTTTATAAAATCCATATCACAATATTGACACAAAAACACTTCATCCACCAATTCATCAACCTTCATAGGTTCCTCAATGTCAATAATTTCTTCAATAAAAAATGCAATATTTTCATTATATGAATCCAAACTATTGTCATTCATTTTTTCTATTGTAGATGCTTCATCAGATGTTTCTGATACAATATCTTCATAATAGTCTTCTTTGTTTTCATCAATAATAATATGTTTTACAGTATCATTCATCATATTCACATTTGACTCAATTTCTTTTAGTAAAATCATAAAATCATAATTATATTCAGTTACAAGATAACATACATCATTTAATAATCGTCTAAATGGCGCAACAATATCATAATAATCAATATCTTTGTCATTTGCAACTGATAATTTTATTTTTTCTTGAAATTCTAAATATTTGGATTGTATGGATTCTTTTACTATATTACAAAAATCGTTTATGATAATGACATTTTCCTTGTTCTCAAATTGATTTTCATCAATTATATTTTTAATGGCTAATAATAAAATACTATTTTTCAAATTTTGTTTTATACCATATTTTTTTATACATGTTGTTCCCACCATCATTATTTTTTTGTTTGATTTGTTGTATATATAAGTGATTCGTTTTACATAATGTCCACAAATGCAATGATGTGGTGTTTTAGTATTTTGAGAACATACAATAAACCAATCGTTTTTTAATGTTTCTGCTATTATTTTATCCATAGGATTCTTCATATACAGATTTCAATATTAAAATACTAAGAAAAAAACGCGCTTTGTATAGGTAATTACAAAAATCAAAAAATGAGAACCCTCTTTGTTAGCATTTTACACATTTAGACCGATAAATCGGTTATAAAGTAAAAGTTATCTCATTACAATCCAAGATGCCGACCTGACCAGCATGAAAGGCTCTTCGGTAAGCATTTTACACCGATGAAGATTTGAAATGGGACACCCCCCTTTACTTCGCTATAGGGCGTTCCATTCAATTCATTTATAGGTAACTGTTGCCCTTGAATCTCTAGGGGGACGCTCTGCTTCGCTAGAGGCGTCCCATTATAAATCTTCAAGGGTGTAAATATGAAAAGATGTAAAAACAATAAATATCTATAAAGAGTTAAATAGAATATATTCATATAGACAATAATGGGAAAAGTAAAGTCACATACACCAGTTTTAAAAAAAAAATTTTATCCATTTGTATCCGTATGTACACCTACATTCAATCGTAGACCATTTATACCAATAATATTTCAATGTTTTTTGAACCAAGACTATCCACATGATAGAATAGAATGGATTATTGTAGATGATGGAACAGATAATATACAAGATTTGATAGATAAATCAGAAATACCGCAAATCAAATATTTTAGACAGGCAACAAAAATGTCATTAGGTGAAAAACGAAATTATATGCATTCAAAGGCAAAAGGAACAATTATTGTTTATATGGATGATGATGATTATTATCCGCCAGAAAGAATTAGTCATGCAGTAGATGTTTTGACTAACAACAAAGATGCATTATGTGCAGGCGCAAGCGAGATCTATATTTATTTCAAAGATATACAAAAAATGTTTCAATCTGGACCTTATGGTCCGAATCATGCAACTGCAGGAACTTTTGCGTTTAAAGCGGATTTATTAAAACAAACAGCATATGAAAATCACGCAGCTTTGGCTGAAGAAAAACATTTTTTAAAGAATTATACGATTCCTTTTGTGCAGTTAGATCCATTGAAAACAATTTTGGTCTTCTCGCATGAACATAATACATTTGATAAACGCAAATTATTGGAAAATCAGCATCCGGATTATTTCCGTGAATCTAATAAAACAGTAGATATGTTTATTCGTAATAAAACGGAAGAATCCATCAAGAAATTTTTCATGATGGAAATTGATACACAATTGAAACAATATTCTCCAGGAGAACCTTCTATGAAACCCGATGTATTAGATCAAATACAAAAAATAGAAGAAGAACGAAAAAAAATGGCAGAAGAACAAAATTCTGCATACAATAATCAAACACCACAATTTATGATAAACGAAGATGGAAAACCACCTAGACCCATCACACAAAATGATATTGTCACTATAATGAATCAGCAAATAGAACAAATCAAAAAATTGACTCAAAAAAACCAGACATTAGAAACAATGGTTGCAAATTTGCAAAAAAAAATCGCGCAACAATCATCACAAGAAAAAACAAAAACTTTTCCTGAAAATAATAATAATAAAAATACATTTGTTGATATTTTATTATCACGAATAAATGAATTAGAACAACAAATAAAAGACTTGCGAAATGTAGAAACTAAACATATAATTCCTGAAATGAAAAAAGATATTAAAATTATAAGTCCCAAATCAAAAACCATTCCGGAAGTTATGGTAAATATCCGTGGATAATTATAATTTATAATTTGTTATTGAACAAACTCTATATAGTGGTTGTTCAATAAATATATATTACAAAGGTCTAGAAAAATTTATACTATTTGTTATTTTTTTAGATTCAAAAAATTTGTTCCCATTCTTACAATATCATCAACAAATGGTATTTGTACATTTTCACTTGTTTCTTTCAATAATTCTTTGTTTTCGTCATTTAGAATTTTATTTTTCACAGAATCAAATGTATTTTTCAAATTTGATGTAAAATTAGAAATTGATAATCCATTTTCTTCATCATTATCTGTTTTTTTAGAAATATCCGCCATATATGTTTGTCCTCGCTGAAGCATTTTATCTCCAAAATTACCCATTTTTCCAATAATTTTATCTGACCATTTTGCAATAAAAGAAGGTTTTTTATTGTGTTTGATTTTCTCTTGTTGCGCTTCATACTCGTCTTTAATTATTTGTGCATTCAATCCGTCGCTACTCAATAAAATATTAAATGGATCGTTTTTACTTAATTTTTCATAATTATCTTCACAATAATTACCCGTTTCAATGTTTGGATTATCAAATGTAAATCGTTTATCTATGGCTACCTTTATTTTTTCATATATACTTAGATCATACTTATACAAAAATTCTTTATTTTTATATTTTGGATTGTTAATATCAGGTGGTGTTTCATCTTTCATATATGAATAAAATGTTTTTAGTTTGGGTATTTTCAACTTGTATTTGCAAAAACACCAAAAAATCAAAAATGCAAATGCAACAGCGTATAATATATTTAAAAACATTTTTATATTGTTGGCAAATCTTCCTGTTAATGTTTTGTTTATATTTTTTCTACCATTTAATAATACATACAATAATAGTATTTCAGTCATAAAAATCATAATGATCCAACAAGCTGTTTTTATATAATATTTAAAATAATCATTAAAATATGTATGATTCGGTTTTGTATTGTATAATTTAGTATATATAATGCGATCTATTAATTCTACTTTGGATGAATAGCTAGTTTCGTCGTCTATATTATTATAAATAGCAAAAAATACTGTATATATAATATAAATTGTAAGAATAGTAAAAGACAATGGTATTAATGAAATAGAAATAAAATACTTGAAAACCCAATATAAAATAAATAAAATACATTTTATAACTATTATTGGAATTGATGGTGATTCAAAAAGCCATAAACCCCATGGCTTACCTAAATCTTCATAGGTTGGAACAAGTCGCATTTGCAGAAAACTATGCCAAGGAAATCCAAAGACATCTTTTAGTATGGACAACCCGAAAAATATATAAAAAATAAATTCGCCCATGGAAGTTTTTGTTTTTGATTTTTTACCTATTTTCAAGGAAAACAATGTAGGGTTTTTCAAAAAATTTTTAAAAAATCTAAATATACGAGAACCATATTTTTTCCAAATATAATAAAACATATAAAAAGAGAAAAATAGCCACAAATATGGAGCACTATATACAAGATGATTATCACCGATTTTCAAATTTCGTAAAAATGCCTTTATCGTATTCAACCAAGTATAAAAAATTTTGGATGGTTTGAATATATATTCAAAAAACAAATCAGTATTATGTTTTTCATAACTATGAAAATAACTTTCCCAATCTGGGAAGATAGGGTTCCTGCAACCACCTGATTTTGTTATATAAATACCATCATTATATACTGGTGTTGAAGAATCTTTGAAAAAGAACATGTAATAAATATTATACACAGTATATAAAACGACTGGTATCAATATCAAATTATAAATCTCTCGCTTGATTGTTTTTGCATAACCCAAGAATTCTTTTTTTACTGTTCGTTTTAATTGTTCACAAGCAGATAATTTGCCTGGTAAATAATATTTTATCATATCTTTATCTATAACAAATGTTTGTCCGCATATAAACTCTGTTAATACTGTTATATTATGATTATTACTAGTAGATGTAGTTGATTTATAAGGATTTATAATATTTGAATTCGGTATTGATTGTGAATAATATGAATCATACAATGAGCTACTAGTATTGTAGTTAGTATTTTGATTTTTTATATCTTTACCTTGATCATCTAAATTGACACTACTACTGAATAATGATATATCAATATCTGGTAGAAATTTTGTATTTTGTGCAATTTTGGAGTACCGTTTATTAATTTCATTAATGATAGAAGAAAAAGCATATGAATAATCTACTTTATTTGAATTAGTTTTTGTAATTAAAACATAATCAGTATTGGTTACTTGATTTGTTCTAGTATTAGTTGCTATGTTTGTAATCTTATTTATCTTTGCTTTGGTAGTTTGCAGTGCTTTTACAACAGATGCTCTTGCATCTCCAAAAGGTTTTTTCTTAGATTCTTGAATTATATCAAATGTGTTGAATTTATCATATGTTTTGTTATTATATGCTGTATCAGTTGTATATGTTTTATCTATATTTGTTTGTCGTATTAAAATAAAAAAAATATGATTGAATATTGCAAGCTGATATTCATCCAAATATTTTTTGTATATACTATAATTTTGAAATTCAACATAATTCAATAATCTTGTATATGCTGTTCCAACTCTCGCTTCAATTTCTTGAAACCCGAATTTATTGTTTAGTCTTTTATAAGAAAATACAACATACGAAAAATACTTTATTACATAATCTAAATATGATTCTATTGTACCCGTAATAGTAGTAGTTAAATCTATTGAAAATACATAGTTCTTATTAGGAGTTTTTTTTTCCATCTTTGTTGGAGGTAAAATTCCATATGAAAATTTGAAATCTTTATATTTTTGTAATATTATGCTATTCGTAAGCATTTTGTTTGCCATTTCGGCATCTGAAAGTAATTTTGTGAAATCAGTTATATTTGGTTTTTTGTTTTTATCATTCGGTTTTCCGTTTGTGGGTAAAACAAAATAAAGGCTATTGAATGGATAATATGCGAGTTTGGTTGTGCTTTTTATTTTGAATCTAGCATATGATTTATAATATTTCAAATAATCTTTTTCACTATTTATATCATAAAAACTATGCGTAGTAGTTGTCCATTCTGTTATATCAACAATATTCAAAATCTTGTTTTGTATTTCTGGATCATTTAATAAATTATCAAAATCGTTATTAAACAAAAATAATTCTTCATCTGTAATTCTTCTGTGTAATTTTGTTTCATATGCATTTAATGATCTTATATAATAACTACCTACTTTTGCTTTGATATCTTTTTTATCTATAGGCATAAAATCAGGATGATTTTTTTGAAAAGAATCAATGGTTTCTATTATTTTTGGCTGATCTTGCAAAGAAAATCCTTCCATGCCATCATATAATATAAAATTATCAAATTGTTCTTGACCATTTTCAAAAGATTCATTGTATTTTGCAAAAATCTTTGTCCAATCAATATTATCGCCGCCATGAAACATATCATCATTCTTCATAGTAGTAAATCCAGCTTTTTTTTTATTAAAAAGCATACTAATATTATTCGATGCCCAAAAAAAGGATGTTTGCGCTTTGGAACCTGCATCTAATGTTTTTTTTGTAAGATGAGTTTTGCATGCACTAGTATTTAATTGCAAAATCATCATTAATATATCGTAAATCATTGTTTCAATCATGGAATCTGCTTGTTCTATCGGGTTCGACAATAAACTTAATATTTTTTTGGTAACCTCTTTTATTTTATACAAGCTTTTAAAACTTTTGAACTTGTTATGTTTATGAAAATAATCATTCCCTGATATATTAAACTCTGCGCCTTCTATTATTTTTTCTCGTTTTTCTTCTCCATTTCTAGAGCGATTCTCATTTATTATTCCATCTTTTCGGGAAGAAATGAATGGATTTGACCGACTATTTTCATAATCAATGTGTAAAGGTGTTAAAACATCAAATAAAGGCATATTTGCAAAATTTTCTATTTTTGGTTCATTCATTTGAGTTGTTGTATTTTTTGTAGCGAATGTTTCTGTTGATCTCCATTTGCTAGTCATAATATATATTTAATATAAGAATATATATTATATTGCGATTTATCTGGCATATAACATACCGCAATTACCTCCAATGAATGATAAAACATTATATCTTTCTTCAAATACCTTCATATTGTAATTATATTCATATAGTCGCCAGGTGGATTTATTTGTACCGATTGGTTTTCCATTAGGATCACAAATAATATTGTATTGCATATTCTGTATATCAAACGGCGGGACATAAGTAGAAACTTCAAATTCAACCAATCTAAACTTGCTTAAATTGATTGCACCAGATGGTTGATATTCAAACGGGTCTGTATTCAAACAGAAATTATAACAATATAAACCGTCTTTTGCATTTCCTTTGGTTCTTACATATTTCTCGACATAATTGAAAACACCTGCTTCCAATACATTTTCGCGATAATCACCATTGAAAACAATAGCAAGTGTTTCTAAAATCTCTTTTTGATTTTCAGGTGATAATTTTCCTGTAACAAAAATACCGGTTGATACTAATGCACTGCCGTCAGGATTACTACCTGGACCAGGTATTGGCGAATTTTGTACATTAAATGGAATACTCGCATATGGCCAATTTGTATAATTGGACCACTCATTTCGCATGTTTACATCATTTCTTTGTAAATAAATCATCCAATTCGCAACCATACCCGAAGAAGTTAATTTGACTTTTTGTGTTCCTGTAATATTTTGAAATGTATATTCAAATACATCTTTTACTAAATATACTTGATCTTCTGCAGCAAATTGCCTAGATTCATCTGCAGATAAGAAACAATAAGTAGATAACAAATGAATATCTGCATTCCATATATTTGTTGTATTTGCATAAGCATTTGCAACAGATAAATCAGCCGGAGGAGTTTGTAAGAATTGATACATATTGAATTGTGGAAGATTGAAATCAGGTTGAAGAAACGGAAAATTATTAGCAGGATCAAATACATCACGCACTTGAAACAATTCTTGGATAGGTCTAAAAGTAACATTCACATAGAGTTCGTTGTATTGGAGTGCCACCATTGGAAACGCACACCGGCTGTCTAATGTAAACCAAGTATTGATAGGAATATATAGTTTTGTACCACGTATAGAAGGTTCGGCAGTATTTATTGAACCTTGATAATATGCCGATGGATAAATATTTTCTCTGCCATAAATATTGGCAGGATCATTCAATTCGGGTATATTACCCGTCATTTTATCAAATAAATCTTTCTTTTCACTAGAAAAATCTCGTTCTACCATTACTCTCAAATATTCTCCACTGTATTTTTGGATCGTTTGAGAACCACATGTAATCGTAATTTCTGAAATCATATTTGTACCAATTTCTTTTATCCATCTAAATTCATATGGTGCCCACATATTCGCTGTTTTCGCACAAGGATTATAAATAGGTGACCATATTGTCGGTAAATTTATCACAATATATGTATCCATCAATAATTCGGCATATCTAGGCATTTTAAATGTAAAAGTAGATGGTTCAGTTAGTCGTAAATCTCTTAAACCATCATAATCAATCCTGAATTTTTGTAATCCAAAATTTGTATATTTTGCATAGGTGACCTTGAAAAAAGTTTTTGTAGGATTACCTGTTAATATTATATTATTATTTCCTGTAGATATAAGATTTAGTAATCCACCTGCCATATATTATAATATTAGTTTATTTTTTTATTTACATTTAATATATATGTCTTTACTCCAAAAAGGAATAATCATTATTATATTTTTGATATTATTTTATATATTATTCCGGCTCCTTAAAAAAAGAAGAGATATTTTGCATAAAATGAGCACATACGAAGGACTTACAATGACTTCAAAATCTGTATTGGCAATTGAAAAGGCAAATACGATACCGCAATTATCCGACAGTATTTCTACAAAAGGATATTACAAAAATACATTGCCATTGAAATCATTTTTCATCAAATCATCGTATGATTCTGCATATGATGGTAAGAATATATCTAGAGATATGGTGTTATATACTTTAAATCGTGGGTATAGATTTTTAGATTTTGAAGTATATTACGATTTTGTTTCTGGGCAACAAGGACAACAAGATATAAAAAAAGCAGTGGTCGCGTTCTCTGAGTCAGCCTCTTTCCCAGCAACATCAAATTCAAATGTTCCTTTATATGATATTTTAAATATTGTTTCAGAAAATGCTTTTTCTAATGCATCGCCAAATAAAGGTGATCCCCTTTTTATTCAAATAAGACCTATGTATAATTTACCTACTGCATCGGATGATGATAGTACAAAAAATAGAAAAATAGGCGAAAACAACCAATTGAATACGCAAATAGAAGCTGCTTTGGAAATTTTAGCAATGAACAAATATAATCAACCAGTAAATGAAAATACGCAAATTGGGAATATACTAGGTAAAATGGTAGTTATTATGAATAACAAAAGTAATCCCCTTGTGAATTTAAAAAGCGAAAAATTAATAAATATGATAAATATATCGCCGAATACGGATTCTATTACTGTATTGAATGCAGGTAGCAATTTAAATAATACAAAGGTAATGGGTCTTATAGAATTTGCACCACTAGATTCCACAAATAGTGTTTTAACCGAAAATCCTGATTGTTTACATATACTTGCAAAGAAATCATGTAATTTTTTGCCTATGATGGCATGGATGTCTAGTTATATTGGCGGATATTCTGCGGCCGGATTATCCCAATTAGGTGAATATGAAACCATGTTTGTCAAGTCTGGTGGAAGTGCATTTATATTAATAAATGATACAAAATCTTATGCCGAGATAAATGATACAAGTAAATTGCTATCTGAAAAAATAAGCGTATAAAAATATTTCATTATTATATATGAAATTAACGAAATATAATACTGAATTGTGTGATAATACAATGACATTTGAAGATTGCGAATTGGCAATATTACGCCATGCAGTAGATGAAACAGATGAATTACAAAAACAAAAAATAGCAAATAGTGATGATGTAAAACGAATGATACAAATAGTAGAAGATTTTTTGATAAGAAAAAAACTTATTTGTTATGGTGGTACTGCTATAAACAATATCTTACCTAAATATGCGCAATTTTATAATCGCGATATTGAAGTTCCGGATTATGATTTCTTTTCTGATAATGCTATTGAAGATGCGAAAGAGTTAACTGATCTTTTTTTCAAAGCAGGATATTTAGAAACAGAAGCAAAATCGGGTGTTCATAAGGGTACCTATAAGGTGTTTGTAAATTATATTCCTATGGCGGATATTACACAACTTCATCCGGAATTATATAATTCTATTAAAAAAGAAGCGATTACTGTCGCAGGAATAAAATATGCGCCACCGAATTATTTGAGAATGTCCATGTTTTTAGAACTTTCTAGACCTGCAGGTGATGTATCGCGTTGGGAAAAAGTATTGAAACGATTGACCCTTTTGAATAAATACCATCCATTGAAACCCGCTTTACAGTGTAATCATATTGATTTTCAACGAAAGGTGGAGACGGCGAATACAACAGACAGTGAGAAAATGTATTTTGCTGTTCGCGATTCGTTTATAGAGCAAGGTGTTATATTTTTTGGTGGATATGCAAGTTCGCTTTATTCCAAGTATATGCAGAAAGAAACACGCAGATTCATTAATAAGATTCCTGATTTTGATGTATTAGCTGATGATCCAGATAGATCTGCTCTTATCATAAAAGAAAAATTAGAAGAACAGGGGTTTAAACATGTTTCTACCATAAACCATGATCCGGTTGATGATGTTATTCCTAGACATGTGCAAATAACAGTTGGGAAAGAGACCATTGCGTTTATTTTTGAACCCGTCGCTTGTCATAATTATAACACAATACAAATAGGAACTCAACAAATCAATGTTGCTACTATTGATACTATGTTATCGTTTTATTTAGCATTTATTTATACCGAGAAACCTTATTTTGATAAAGATCGTATTTTGTGTATGGCTCAATTTCTATTTGAAGTAGAGCAAAAGAATAGATTGGGACAAAAGGGTTTATTGAAACGATTTAGTATCACATGTTATGGAAAGCAAAGTACTTTGGAAACTATGCGTGCAGAGAAGGCGGATAAATTCAAAGAATTGGCTGCGAAAGGGAAACGAAATACGAGTGAATGGAATAAATGGTTTTTCAAATATGCACCAGGTGCAAATTTATCAAATAATGATTTGAGCAAGGGAGCAATAAAATTGTCTCTCGAAGGTAGGCGAGATAATGTAGATGATGAGAGCAAACATACGAAAGAAAGCAAGAAAAGTTTGGTGAATAAAATAACAGATTCAATGAAATTATATGAAAAATCTAGTGATACCAGCTCAATACCAATATATAATGAAAAAACAATTCCAATATATAATGTAAAAAAAACAGTACGATTTAGAAAAAAAAAGAAGCCTCGTCGTAATACTTTGAAACAATTGTTTGGATTCAAATAAAAGGTTACATGTTGGATATGAAATAAATAGATTTATGAAAGGTATAAAACATAGTAGCAAACAAACAACTCTTAATAATCAACCCTAATAAATTGAAATTTCCATCTTCTCTATAAATTGACAAAAACGAAAATCGTTTGAATATAACACTATTGATAATCGGCAATTGAAAAATGAAATATAGTAATGCAATAACAACTGGTGTTTGAAATTCATCAAACCATGATGCAGCATTTTTTTCGCGCATTACTTTTTCTTCATGTTCTCTAATTTTTCTATCACTTGTTTCTTGATATTCTTTAATATAATCAGCAGTTATTTTCGGTTTTGGAATATAATTAGGTTGAACTTGTTCATCCTGTACATATTCATTCGTGTTCATGGGTATATCTCTTTGAGGCAATCTCTGTTGTTGCTGAGTGAACATTTCATTGAATTGTTCTTGTGAATATTGAGGTACATTTGGCATTTGTTGGATATTTGCTGAATACATTGTGTTTTTGTATTGCGTAGACCCATTTTGTGTTTGTTGTGGGGGTAGAATTCCAGTGGCATTTGGCGGTGGTATTCCATATGGATTTGGATGACCATTTATTGGAATATACATATCTGCTCCTAAAGTATTTTGTTCAAATGAACCTGATACTGAAGCCAATGTTGAAGATCCTGATGTTTCTGGTAAATCAATAATGCGCGTCATTGAAATATTTTCGCTCATAATACAATATATAATATCTATATTGTATTATTTTTACGCGATTGGCTTTGGTGGCGCACCAATATTAATAATTTTTTTGGTAGAATCGCATGGTGCTGAATGAAAAGAGTACTTGTAACATTCTTCGCCAAATTTATATGTTTTTCCATCTATTTCATGAATAAGTGGACCGTTAAAATCTAAACATTGTTTTCCGTTACATGATTTATAAAAAAATGTTGCTAAACCTAATCCTAATAATATAGATATAATTGCAACACCTATTTTTGTATTTAAAAGTCGCTTTAGATTCATTATATATTATATAATATAATGACACTATAAATATTTTTGATATTATTTATCCTTGTGCTGGTATTTTGGAAATTTCGCTATCTTTTGGACATTTTACATTATGTTGCTTTATGTTGAAACATGTTCCTGTCGCATCTTTATATTGAACATAATCTACATTGTCTGGTTTTGGATAAACATAGATAACTCGTTTATCACCTTGATAAATATAAACGAAAAATATACCGATTGCTAAACTCATTATAAAAATAGGAATATTTATGTATTTCAAAACACTCATATATAAAAAGGTCAATATATTTTTATTTTTTATTATTTTCATCAAGCTTTTTTTTTTCCATAATCAATTTTGACATTCTGAAAATGAAGATAGCAACGATCAATACCCATAAAAAGTACCCTAATGTAGCAGCTTGCCAATTGATGATAGATACCCATATAATTCCCCATATAAAATTGTATAGAATTCTTCTACGATCGTACCCAAAGTATGTAATATCTGTAATATTTATTATAATTTCTAAAATTATGGTTATTTTTGCAATATAATATAGCGAAAATAACATGTATATATTGATATACATTTTGATTATACATTATTTTTTCTTGTTTTTTCCATTTTTCTTGGATTTTTTTGGTATCGATTGTGTAACTGGTTCATCTAGCCAATCATCATTTGAGGGTATTGTAGTAGATAGTGGTTTTGCAAAACTTTTTTCTTGTTGGTCTTCACCTTTGAAGACAAGTTCATTCGGGTTTTTCGTTTTTTCTAATATATAATTTGTTTGTTGTTGTCCTTGTGTTTGTAATCTCTTTTGTTCCAATTTTTTCAACATGCGCTCTTTATGTGTATTTTTAGAAATCATTGTATTCATTTTATTCATATCCATTTTAGCATTTTTTCCCATCATACCCATCATTGGACCCATATTCTTCATCATATTTTGCATCATATCTTGAAAATCTTTTCCATTTCCCATACCTTTCATTTTTGATAAAAGATCACCTGCTTCTTTCATTAATTCCTCTTGTGAGATATTACCGCTTTTCATTTTATTATCTAATTTAGTGCTAATTTTTTTAACAAGTTCCATTATTTGTTTTGGGTTCTTCATCATATTTTTAAGAATATCACCCGTTGATTTTACTTGACCAGCTCCATCATCAAACATTTCCATTACATCACCACTTAACTCTTCTGCTAATTCCTTTGCAAGAGACCCGATTTTACCATCAAAAAGCCCTTTAATATGTCCGTGAAGTTCATCTACATTGGGCATATCTGCACCATCAAAATTAAAGGACTGACGTTTTTCATCATTACTATTACCATTGAACATTTTTTCAAATGCTTCTTTCATTTCTGGTGTACTTTCAAAATCAGGGGTTTCAAAATCAAAACTTTCAGCCATATTTTTAGCGAATTCTTCTGGATTCATCATTGGATCGTGCTCGCCATCTGCATCTAATCCACCTTCTTTTGTAATTCCTTTAAAAAAATCACTTAATCCTTCAATCGTTTCAGATAACTTAGTTTGGAGTTCATGTTCATCAATACCCTCAAAAATAGATGCAGCATCACCAAATGACGCAGATGATTCAATACTACTCATAATTGTAATCAAAATCAATTGCAAATATTTCCACATTGTTTTTTTAGTATTTTCGCTAATATCTGTAACTGAATAAAGCATCTTAAATTCCACATTCGGTAAAAATAATGTATTTATCGTAGAATTACTTTCAAATATCTCAGCATTTTGATACAAAATATCAAAAAATCTCTCTGGATAAACTGTCAAACAGTATTTATATAATTCGTTTATATTAGCATTTGGAAGCAACCAATGATCCCATAAATATACATATTCAGGAAATGTAGTTGAAAGATCATTCAAAAAATCGGAAATAATAGATGGGAATTTTTCGGGCATTTTGCTAATACTATCAAAATCTGGAGACTCCATTTTTATTATAATAATATAATATTATATTATTCTATTTTATATGTTTTAACATATTTATTATATTTTTGCACCCTTATATTTTCATACCTTTGAAGATTCATGTTCTTTTTGAATATTCAATAATATTTTTTTTATGATTTCTTCATCTATATTATCCGAAAGATTATTGATAATCTCATTTTCCATGGGTTCTCTATGATTCAATTCGAAAAATGTTTTTTGAAAGGTTTTTATCATTAATATATTTTTTTGTTCCAACGCTTTTTTTCTCAATATATCACTTGTATTCAATTGAACTAATTCCAAACTGCGTTTTTCTTTATTTTCTTCATTAAACCATGGATTGCGAAAGGCTTCTGTAGAAATCAAAAAATCGCATATTTCTGGTTTAGATATTTTGGTATATTCATCGCTGTGTTGAAACGATTTTTTGAATTCAATAATTATTTTATCAGGAATAACAGGACTGGTTTCCATCAAACGATCAAATTCTTCCTTTGACATTTTCAACATATGTGAAACATGAATTCGTTCGTTGGGATGTTTTGTTAACTCTATCTTTACATTACGGTAAAATTTATCCCATGATATAGAAGAAACTCGATGTGCTTCATTCAACTGTGTAATTTTTAAAAACTGTTGTATAGTACTTATTATACCTCCTAAAATATTTATACCGCCAACAACCATTGTAAAAAGTCCTTGATATTCAACAGGTACGCGAGTTTGTGCGAAATTTGCAGTTCCAGCAAGTGTAGAAATGATAATGCATGGTATAGTATACCATGCGTTCAAATTTGCATATAGAGAGTTTGCTTTTGAATGTAACCATCGATAACACATTGCTTTGTCTGCCCATTCAGCTAAAATATGTTCATGTTCAACTGTCCATTCTGTATTATCATTTAATTCATTTTTATCATTTGATGATATCAACTGTTGTGATTCTTCGCCGTTTTCTTTGTTTTGGTTTGACATTATATATAATAAAATATATAATAAAATGTATATATATTATAATGGAAGAAAGACTCAGTATTTTGAAAAATGATTTTACAACTATTATTGACTTCAAGGAAAATAATATTTCATCATTGCAGTTATTGGAATCTCGCATAAAAAAAATAAAGGAGATTTATGCAGATTTCATAAATACAAATCGTGATAATTTGTTTGTGTTTACACTTGATTCTTTCCATTTTCAAGGTAAGTTAATAGATATTGAATATGAAGACATGTTGCGTTTGTTTTATGCACTTACAAACCGCATGTATTGCGATTATTATAAATTGTTCAAGATTATTATTGATTATGTAAGAGAATATGTCCCTGATAAAAAGCTAAATGAAATAATCAAAGTAAACGACAACTTTCCAGCATATAAAGATTTAGAACCATTCAAACAATATGAATTTCATTATATTAAAAGCTTACACGAAATCATATTAGTGATTTTGACTTATTTGAATACATATATTATCAATAAGGATCATGATTTAAAAGTGTATCAATCAAAAAACAAGATTGGATTGAATATTGACAGTTTTGTAAATACATTTAATTTCAATAATATAGTAATGAAGGAGAAAACCGCATTATTTATTACCTATATTGAATTTTTTCATAAACTTCATACAAAATATTTGAAAAGATTTACAATGAAATTGCAATTGATGTTGAGTCAAATAAATAATGATATCAAATTAGATAACCCGAATGATACAAAAACACAAAAAAAAATAGTGCTGAACGACTTAAAAGAAAATAATATAGATAAAAAAATTCTGCAACAATTGAAAATATCAGTGTGTGATGAGAATTCAGTTATTTCTAGTGATCCAAAAACACCTGAAATTAGAAGTACATCCATATCAGAAGCATCAGAAGAAACTGATTCATCTAGTGAATATATAAATGTACCTTTGAATACACCTGAAACGAGTGAATTTGTTGAATCGAATATATTATATGAACATGTTTCTGAGTTGACAGATGACTATAAAAATGAATCACCAAGATTACCACAACCAAAATTTGCACTATCTCATATACATTCTATAAAAGAGGAAAATGTAATGAATGATAACGAAGGTGATAACGAAGGTGATAACGAAGGTGATAACGAAGGTGATAACGAAGGTGATAACGAAGGTGAGAATGAGGGTGATAATGAAGGTGATAACGAAGGTGATAATGAAGGTGATAATGAAGGTGATAATGAAGGTGATAATGAGGGTCATAATGAGGGAGATAACGAAGGTGATAATGAAGGTGATAATGATGGTGATAATGATGGTGATAACGAAGGTGATAACGAAGGTGATAATGATATAAAAAAGTATACTATTTCAAATGCAAATGTTATTGATATAATGAACCAATATGATACTGGAATTAGTAGTAATAAAAAAAAAAAGAAGAAAAAGAAGAAAAGAAACTCTGGTAATAATTCTATACCAAATATTACTATATAATAAAAATATAAATATTATTTATTATTAATCATTATACATGAATATTTTTGTAGCTATTATATTTTTGTTATATATGCAGTATGTAGAATGTTTTTTTCGTTTTACAGAAGGTCGACTCCGTTTTACAGAAGGTCGACTCCGTTTTACCGAAGGTTCTCAATTTCTTATAAAAAATCATGAAATTAAAAAGGAAATTCAATATACAAACAACAAAAAAAATGATAATGAAATAATAAAACAAATATCAGGATTTTACGGTTTAATCGGTCCAGATATAGATAAGTTCTCAATAAAATCATTATATGATTTATTTACAGGTGATGGGATTATTCAAGGTGTTTTTTTTGAAAATGGAAATATAACCTTTGTAAAACATTTTGTGAGAACAGAGAAAATAATGTATGAAGAACAATATGGAAGGTTCTCAAAAAAAATTATAATGACAACTCTATATATTTTATTAAACAAAATAGGAATTCTACCAAATGTTCTCGGTTTGGCCAATACAGCACTCTTAAACATTGATAATCATATTTTTGCACTTTTTGAAAGAGATTTACCCTATCATATAGATATAGATTTGGAAAATAAACAAATAAAAACAGTAAAAAAAATAAATATTAATGGATTGCAGCATTTTTCAGGGCATTCCAAATATAATACTCATCAAAAAAAAATATATACAATTGATTATGATGTAATCACAAATATAGTTTCCTATATTACATTAAATGAAAAATTCCAACAAATTGACAAGGTTCTTATAAAAACATCTTATATTCCTATTGTTCATGATTTCGCGGTTCTCAAAAACGGGATTTTATTTATTGATTCTCCCTTTTGCTGGAACCCATTTTTCTTGAAACAATCCCCTGTTTCATTTGCAAATACAAAACCAACATTTATTCATATTTATAATGAAGAAACAAAAACGAGAACCCAATATGAATGTGAAGAGTCATTTTATATTTTTCATTATGCGCATGTAATAGAAAATGAAAATACTATTGATATTTATGGTTCTCTCTATGATAATTTGGATTTTTCTTCATTGTATATTCAAGGAAAATACAGAAAAATAACACTAGACAAAAATTCGGGAAAGGTTTTCATAAAAAAAAATCAAGAATTTGAGAACATGAATCTTGATTTTCCAATAAAATGGAAAGATTTTGTTGTTTTAAGATCTATTGAAAACCAAAAGATAACCGGGTTTGTAGTATGCAAAGAATTAGAAATGATAAGTAAAATAATGTTACCTTATAATAGATATTTTTGTGGAGAACCGTCTATTATTGAAATAGAAGGTTCTCCATTTTTATTAGGGTTCTCATATGATTCTTTTGAAAATGGATATATTATTATGTTTGAATTATTCACAAAAAAATATATTGAAATACAATTACATAATATCCAATTAAATATTGGTTTTCATGCAATGTTTTTATCTTACGATAAGATGATAAGATGATATACTCATATTATTTTTATGATTTATAAATCATTATTTTCTATAAAGTTTTCATTATTTGTCACTTTATTTTCTAAGGCATAATAACCATCATTGGGAATTTCTGTGATAAAAATTGGCGATTTTATACACCATAACTGCACATTATTTTCAACAAAAGTAATCGCTGAATATTGATTCGTATCTTCACTATATATATTCATCAATTTTTCATTTTTATCGGGTTCTAAATATAATGTGTGTAAATCTATAAAAACCGCATATCGCTTAATTAATTCGCTTTGAGTTATTGGTAATGATGAAAAAAATGTATAATTTCCTAATTCTTTATGTTGAATTTCCGGGAATAATATGGTTTCGTATGTTTCGTCATCTTTTTCTATAACATTCTCATAAATTATTTTTTTGTTCATATTCAATAAATCAAATGCTAAAGAAGACGCGTCTTTTTGTATACACATGAATAAAATATAGGGCGTTTCTACATAGGATTGATCGGTGACCCTTTTTAAATGATAAAAATCCTTACCATTAGAGTTGTTTTGTGTGATCTCTTCAAGAATATCATGTACCTCATTTGAAATTGGGGTTATTTTTACTTGTTTGGAAACAAATATTTCGTATGGACTCACCCAAGAATATCTTTTCATTTTTGAAAATGGTATATTTATTCTTGTAGCGTCATATACCATTGTGATTTCATTTTTACTATTTTCATGTAAATAAAACCCCTTATATAATTCGTCATTGTATATATTTGTTGGTCCTTCTTCTATTTCAAAGTTGTCTAAGTTTTCAAATGTATTTGGTGGAAAAATATCAAATAGTTTTTTTTTATATTCATTGATAAACAATTCTTCAATCTCTTCTACTGAGTTTTCTTTTGATTCATGAAAAATATCCTGATATTTGGGAAACATGTATGTTTTTGTAGATTCATCGTAAACCATTAGAAACAGTAAATATGGATTATATCCATTCCTTGCACATTTATAAATGCACATATTCATTGCATATTTTTGCTCTGTTTGAATATCATCAAACCTTTTTTGCAAGAATTTTTCATTATCTACTATATAACTTTCGTTATCATAATTATATATACTGTTTTCATGTAAGGGTAATTCATTTGATTCACTTTCTTCATCACTCGATGACTCAATTTCTTCATCACTAGATGATTCTTTATTTTCTTCATCACTCGATGACTCAATTTCTTCATCACTCGATGACTCAATTTCTTCATCACTAGATGATTCTTTATTTTCTTGTAACTTTTTTTTGTTATTTATATATTTTTTATTCCTTTTAGAATATGGTTTGTACATTTGTTGTATCAATTCTTCATTTTCATCATTGATGTTTTCTGCATTTGTTTTATATGATTCTTCATGAAATAAATTAGAAATAGTATCGTGTGATTTTTTCAAGGTGTACATTATATAGTTGTTTATATATTATTTATTTTTATTTTTTAGTAAAACAATATAAATATTTTTGATATAATATACTATATATCCTTACACTTAGCAAAGCATATATTTATTAGCAATCAAAAATGTACGCAGAAGAATATTTACCAGATGATGATATTGATTATCTTGATGTATCTGTTATTAGTATTGAAGAAACCTCAAGTATTGATACTCAAATTAGAGATCAGCGCAAAATGAGAGAACTATATAAAAGAACTGATAAGGATTATTATACTTATAAGGTGATGAATTTTGACGGTGAATCAGTAAAATTAGAAAAAATAGAATTATATTCTAGTCCATTAACATGTAATGGGTATATCCGTAATGCAGCAACAGGGATTCGTATGGAGCATCGCGCTGGTTCTAAATACAATGATTTATATTTTACTATGATGGATGTTGCAAATGGAACGCATAGTGATCTAAATAACGAACCAAGAAAATTATTTTATAGCAATCCAGAAGAGTGTGAGCGACATCAAAAAATAAATATTCCACAAAAAATAAAAGAAGAATGGAGAGAAAAATATATGAGAGCTAAAGCAATACTATAATGGAAAATAATATAAATAAATAATTCATCTATTTGTTTTTTTGGAAAAGTGTTAACAGTTATCTAATTACATTCAAATACGTCGACCCTTGCGGTCGTCGTTCAGAATGTAATTAGCTGTAATGTAAAAAAGGTGTCATGAGAAAAGGTATAATGTAAAAAGGTGAAAAAATACAAAACATATGTTTTATATTTTTTATTCAATTAAATAATATATACGGCAAAATCCTTTGTTTCCCTTATTACCTACACCATCATTTGCACCAGGTCCAGATCCTTTTCCGTTTGCTTCTCCACCATTTCCACCATTACCATAATTAGAGCTATTGTTCAATAAACGAGATAAAGAACCGCCTCCACCTCCAGCAGCCTTATTATTTGCGTTTGACCATGTTTTACCTGCGTCTCCTGCTACATTGATATTTTTAGTACAACTTGCATTTGGTGTATATATATAATCACTTGTAAAATTATTTCCTAAAACACCACCAGCACCAGGCGCATCCCCATCTTTATTTGCGTTTCCATTATTCCCACCACTACCCCCATCACCACCATATGCTTCAGCCAAAATGGAATAATTGATCGAGCCCGTATATTTTAAAAGTTGTGTAGCAGTCCCATTTTCTCCAGGACCACCATTTTGTCTATATTCGCAACTTCCTCCATCACCTCCATCACCTACATAAACTCTTAAATTACTGCTATATGGATATTTAAATACAAAACCTTGTGTTCCGGAAGCACCACCACCACCACCTGCCCCTGCAGTATCGGATCCATATTGTGGATTATATCCTCCTCCCGATCCACCGCCACCACCACCTCCGCCAATTAATATAGCAGAAATATGTGTAGTGCCAGGTGGTGCGTATAAATAACTAAAAATACCTGTTACAGTAAAATCTCTATAAGTAGCATATCTAATATTACTTACTAGTTTTGAATCTGTATCGTATGTATAACCAAAGTCCAATGGATGTAATATTGGATCATCTGCATTCGCATCAACATCTGAATAACTATTTGTTCCTGGAAAATTTGGTAAATAATGATCATATATAGTGCCACTAGATGTACCTTGTAAAAAATTGTCAATATTTTGATTTTTGTAGTAATAAGCCATATAAATAGTATAATGTATATATACTATGAACAATTTGATTTATATAAAAAAATCATTAACAAAAGAATTATGCGATGAAATTATTCATCTTTTTGAAAATGAAGAAAAAAAACATATTGGAACTATGGTAGGTGGTGTAAATTTGAATAAAAAAAACACGACTGATTTTTCAATACCGATTCATCAAGAATCTTGTTGGAATAAAATAAATGATATATTACAAACCGAATTGCAAAAACATATAAATGACTATATCAACAAAACAAAACCGATATTTAAATATAACATTTTGAAAGATATGAAATATTTATTTGAAGACAGTTACAATATACAAAAATACAAGGCAAATGAAGGATTTTATGATTATCATAATGATTCCTTTATTGATGTTTATAATAATAGATACAGAGTACTCACATTTTTATGGTATTTAAATGATGTTGAAGTCGGTGGTGAAACAGAATTATTAGATGATATTTTTATAAAACCTGAATGTGGAAATTTATTATTATTCCCTGCATCATGGACATTTCCACATAGGGGAAAAATACCAATATCTAATGATAAATATATACTTACTGGTTGGTTATGTAGTAAAATCATATAGTAAGTATAATACATAATGTATATATCGATAAATGAATTGAATGGAACGCCCCCTTTCAGGGGCGTGTCCCATTTCAAATCTTCATCATTGTAAAGGTGCAAAGGTTATATTACAAAAAATACATAAAAATAAATATAGTATACTATTATAATGCTAAAGTTTATATTATTATTTATCAATATAACTATCACAAAATGCTTTTTTAATAATAATATATATTCATATACGCATTTACAAAAGAATCACTATAAAAAAAATTTGAAATCCAAAGGAAAAATATTTTTTACATATGTAAGAAAACCGATAATTGAAATGTTACATATGGAAAGAATGAATTATCATAATGTGTTAGAAACAAATATTAATATAGAAATACACAAAAATATTCATTTAGGTTACGATGAAAAATATGTAGATTATTATACGAATATTAGCAGTACAATGGAAGATAAACAACTATTGCGAATAAGTAAATATTTTGATGTTTTAGAAAAAATAATAAAATTATACAAGGTAGATATAAGTGGTCCGTATCAAGTAGCAAATCATAATGAGACGAATAAAATATTGCACGATGAGTTAAGTTATAATGATATTCATGCTTTTAGAATAAAAAGTGGTGGTTTATTAACGGATTGGTAATTGTTATGGTGTATAGCACTGTTCCAAAGCAAATAATTACACCGACCAAAATATATGTTATTCAGCTCTAAAAACAATGTATATATATTTTTTCTGTGAAATATATATATCTTTATTGCGATTCGCAGTAAAATTATCAAAGTTGTCGTTTCATTCAAGTAAAAGGTTGTGTTATATTATAATAAAAAATATAATTATAATATAAATAGTTATGCCAACAAATGGTTCTGCTGAAAAAATATTATATAGTTTCAAAGGTATACCATTATTTACTTATGGAATGATTGGTATTACCACATTGGTTTTAGCATATGTTACATTTACAGATACAGATGAAACGAATAATGGAATTGGAACACCTATAGATACAATAAATACATTTGAAGAATCAAAAGAACCGATAAAAGAAAATCCCGATGTTATGGAAAATATTACTGAATCGCAAGAACCAATACAAGAACCAATACAAGAACCAATACAAGAACCAATACAAGAACCAACACAAGAACCAATACAAGAACCAACACAAGAACCAATACAAGAACCAATGCAAGAACCAATGCAAGAACCAACACAAGAACCAATACAAGAACCAACACAAGAACCAATACAAGAACCAATACAAGAACCAACAAATGAAATGCAAAAAAAACAAGAAGAAGAAAAGGAAAAAGAAAATAAAAATATAGGTGGTAGAAAAAATAAAAAAACAATTCATAAAAAAATAAATGCATTTTCAAAAGAAAACAAAGATAATAAAAGGAAAAGAACAACCATACGCAAGTAACTATTGATTATCTATTATATGATATTATATCGAATACTGTGAACATAATTGAAAAAATATATTTATTTGTGATTCGTCCGCACCAACTATTGTATGATCTGGTATCCATGTCAAATTACCTTTTTTATAACAAAGAATAACAGGAACTCCATTTACCATCTTCTTACTTTTCAAAAATGCATATATTTCAAAATTATCGTCAATATCAATAATTGCACAAGTCATATTTGGCTGTTTAACTATTTTATCCATCCATTTATATACTAAAGGATCAATCTTTTTACAAGGACCGCACCATTCTGCACCAAATTTTATAATTAAAGCACCTTGATTTGTTTTCAACAGATCTGCAAAAGTCTCTTTTGTCATTTCTGTAATAATATTATCAGGAATAGTCAATGGTTCCATCTTTTCAACTATTTTTTTCTGTATATTAGTAAATGTCATTTGTTTAAACATTTTTATATATAATTATTTATTTATTATTTTGTATAATAAATAAAATAATACTTGCATTATATATTATTCATATAATGAAACAATGTACACTATCAAGAAATTCACATAATTTAAACCTAAAAATGTATTCCTTCAAAGAAATTTTAGATTTATTTAAACTATCATATGATTTTGATATAAATGAATTGAAACGAGCAAAAATAATGGTTCTCAAAATGCATCCAGATAAAAGCAGATTACCACCAGATTATTTTCTTTTTTATAAAAAAGCGTTTGATATTATTGTAGACTATTTCAATGAAAAACAAAAAGTCAATGTACAAGTACCACATAATGAAATGAAATATGAACCAGAAACTCCTGAAAAAGCGACATACAAACAAGTTGGAAAAACGATGAAAGAAATGGGAACACAAAAATTCCAAGAAAAATTCAATGAGTTATTTGAAGCAAATATGGTAAAAAAACGCAACGATTCTGTCAATGATTGGTTCAAACAGAACGATCCATTATATCAATTTGATGAGATTCAATCAACTAGTGGTTTAGGAAGAGCAATGGAACATATCAAAGAAAAATCATCTGCATTATCCAAATATAAAGGTGTAGAAAATATGACATATAGTTTAGGGAACGAATTATATGAAGACGAATCATCCGCATATGTATCTTGCGATCCTTTTGGTAAATTGAAATATGATGATTTAAGAAAAGTGCATAAAGATCAAACTGTATTTGCAGTATCCGAACGAGATTTTGATAAAGTACAAAAATATACATCAATGGACCAATTACAAAGAGAGCGAGGATCTGCAAATTTAACGCCCATTGAAAAAACATATGCAGAACAAATGTTAGCAGAGAAGGAAGCGGCTATTCAAAAAGCAATGTTGGCGAAAAAACATCAAGACAATTTGCGAACAATGGAATATGCAGAAAAAAATAAATCGGTCATGTCGTCGTTTTTTCAATTGACTTTTTAGACCCTTGCACTTCTACTAACTGCAATGGTGTAAACGGTTTATCCTTGCAAAACCATGCCAGAATATTCACTCATCATTCGTTTACTACTAGTTTCTACTAATAACCCATTCGCATAAACACCATAGTTCGCACGAATATGTTCATGTTCTAATGCAAAATGCCATATAGTAAATATGCCTTCTTCGTTATATGGTTCAGCGCGTTCATCCGCACATGCTAATAATCTATATCTGTTTTCAGTAACATATATCTTTCCCATTAAATCTTCTATATGTTCTCGTTGGAAATCCGTAAGAGATGGTACTAAAATAGAATGGCATCCTGTAATAATCAAATCATTCAATATTTCTGGGTAATTCGTCTTTTTGCATATATATAACCTGTTTTTATATCTCAAATCATTTGCAGGATTATAGATTTTAGAATTACCAATCATACATATTGGTTTATAACCACTTGATAAGGTTTTTACAAGGATACCTTTTTGTAATTTTTGTATAGGAATATATTTTTCTGTATCGCCATCTAAACATAAGATTTTAGTACCTTCTTTGAAACACATGATTTGTTGTTGTGACCAAACAGGATACAAGAATGTATTTGCATCTTGTGTCCAAGTATCTCCTGGATTATATACCACATTTGTATAATTTGCAGTAAATCCTTTTTGTCCAGCCCATTGCAATAAGGTTGCACCAGGATAAGGGGGTGGAATAGAAGAATTATCTGGAAATTGCGTAGTCGTAGATATAGTAAAATAATCAGGATAACCGGGTGAATATACAATACTTGACCAATTGGGTTCAGGAAATACATCATTGTAATTTGCAAAATAATATAATCCTGTTCCTACAGGGTTTCCACTTTCATTGAGGGGTCCTATTAGTAAACGGGGTTCATTTCCAGTATTTTCGGTATAATGTTGCAGACCTTTTTGAAATTTGAAAGCGCGATTTTTCTTTATTTCATAGGAGTTGCCATCAATTATAATATTACCATAAGAGTCAGATACATATACTAAAATAGTATTTTGGAATTCGCCTTCGCCGCTATCCACATGCGGTAAACTATCTGCGGATGTCCACATCATAGGAATAGTTGTAATACCAGATAATCCTAAAATTTGTAATTTTGTTTGGATATCTTCGGGTATGGTAATGGAAAATCGTATTTTTGTGGTTTCTCCTAGTTGTTGTCGTTTTTCAATAACCGTTTCATTATTTATTATTTGTTGCAATTCAATTGGAGAAAAAAGATCATCAAAATATGAAATAAAACTCATATAAATATTATTATATATTTTTTATATCATAATGTCGCTATTTGTACATCCTGAAAACCAAAATATATTATGGGAAATGGTGAATAAATTGACGCTTTGCAATGCGGTTTTTCAGCAAGGTTCAAATGCTAAAAAAGAAGAATGGTTCAAAAGTATTATTCAAGAATTTTATATGAAAACGCCTACGAATATTTCAAGAAATGAATTGTATCAATTGAATCGTACAGCTTTAGCCGAAATGATAATAAGTTTACGAGAACTTTCTATTAAAAAAGAGCGTGATATTTTATCAGTTCGCAGTGGTTTTTCAGATCGTGCTGGTTTATCAGATCGCGGGACATTTACAAGGTTGGAAGCATCATTAGAACCGCAAAAAACGGAATATGAAATTAGACAAAATCAATACAGGGCAATGTTTGAAAATAAAAAACCGGATCCTATTGATTTTTCTGAAAAATTAGATGACGATGTAATTACCAATATGAATGAATTAATTGAGAACCAGAGAAAAATGCGAGAACTAGAAATACAACAATATGCACCCAAAGAACAAGTGAAAGAACAAATACAAAAAAAAACGGGTATTATTATTTTAGAAGATATACCGAAAGAGGCGATTCAATCATCACAAGAAAAACATGTTCGTTTTGAATCAGCGAATGAATATATTCGTGATCTTGATGTTGATAATAGTCGTAACGAAGTTGCAAATACTGAAAATGTAAATCATATGAAAAATAAATATGCAACTATTGAATATACAGATAAAATTCAAGAAGGAATAACAGAATTACATGAAAAAATTGAGAACATGGATGGAAAAATAAACAAAATGTTTCAATTATTATCATCTATTATAGAAGGAAAATCATTGATTGTTCATAATGAAGGTACGAATAACGGTACAAATAAAGGTACACAAGAATCAAATATACAAATCATAAAACAAATTATGGAAGAGAATGAATAATAAAAAAAATATAATAAACAGTATAATAAATAGTATCCTATATTTATTATACGGATGGAATTATTACAAAATGCATTATTCATTAATTTAGATTATCGCACAGATCGTCTAGAACATGTATTGAACGAATTTAAAAATTTGGGTCTGCATACAAGCGAACGGTTTAATGCAATAAAAGCCATTTCTGGAAATATAGGCTGTACATTAAGTCATATACGATGTATTGAAATAGCAAAAGAACGAGGATACCCATTTGTTTTCATTTGTGAAGATGATATTCAATTTACGAATGTGGAAATTTTTTTAGAAAACCTTTCCAAGTTTTATGAATTATATAAGAATGGGCTGGAATGGGATGTACTTGTAGTTGGTGGGAATACATGTCCTCCATTTCAATATTTGAATGATTTTTGTATTCGCATTTTGAATGTTCAAACGACGACAGGATATATCGTAAAACAACATTATTATGATACATTGATCAATAATTATAAAGAAGGATTGCAATTATTGATTAAAAATCAAGATAAGAAAAAACAATATGCTATTGATATCTATTGGAAACAGCTTCAACAGAAAGATAAATGGTTTATGACAATACCGCTTACAGTAAATCAATACTACGATTATAGTGATATTGAAGAAAAAGTGGTCGATTATACCAATGCAATGTTAGATTTGGAAAAAAAAGAATTGATTCAATTTTTGATGAAAAAACAAGAAAAAGAAGAGCAAGAAAAACGACAAAAAAATTTGTTTTCAATGTCGTTCCATCGAATGAATGGATAGCACTCTTCGTATGACAAATAAACATAATAAGATATCTGAATAATATATAATATTACATTGTTGCAACTGGAGAGCTGGTTTTCTTGGCTTCATAATCTTTTTGTGGTGTGTTATCTACTATATTGAAATGATGCATTTTATATGGTGTTCGTTTCACTTCACCTTCTTGTGGATATGCATTCAACATGGTAGTTAATACATCTTCTACACTATTAAAATTTTCCTTGAAGAATTCGCCAGTATTGGCAAATGTTTCTGGATCTATTATAATCATAAAATCACCATATTTTGTATTTTGGGTTGCATCTCTGGATTCGTTACTTCCCTTTTTATAATTATTATGACTTTTTGGGTACCAGTAAAAATGTATTTTTTGTTCATTACGGCGTGTCATTTCATTACCATCGTCATCATAAGTGGGAACATCCGGTGCTATCCAATTTCCCAATGATACAGCGCCATTCAGTGCAGAAGATTTTATAGTGGTCATCGCACCAGTGAGACCACCAATTCCTTCATTTTTTAATATTTTGACAATAGAATCTATTTGTTTTTGTGTCAATTGTTCTTTAAATAATGGATTATTGGATAAGTTTTTTATGATATTTTCAACTATAATACTTGCATATGTTTTTTGTGTAATAATTTTGTCTATTATATAACCAAAATTGTTTAGTTTATGATATTTAAAATTTTTTTGTTTGCCATTGTCTAATTCTTGTGCAAGAGAGATTGTTAGTTGAGATTGAAGATCAAGAGGTTCAAATATTGTTTTATTTTTATTTTCCGTATCTTTTATATAATCTAATAATTCCTTCATTACCTGAGGTGTAACATCATTAGACATATTATTCGTACTTGTTATATCTGTTGGAATAAAATCATCCTTATTTAAAATATCAAGTATTAATTTCTTTTTTTTATTTTTATCTGTAAGATTTGTTTCTAAAAATTTTACATTATATATATCATCTTGGTCATTACATC
>Ga0214921_10002211_pt1 | contig 31952 bp, 32 predicted proteins | sample LL1505_MetaG_FD_177992 | JGI IMG/M metagenome (GOLD analysis project Ga0214921, IMG submission 177992) | Freshwater microbial communities from Lake Lanier, Atlanta, Georgia, United States - LL-1505 | ecosystem: Environmental > Aquatic > Freshwater > Lake | place: USA: Georgia | collected... | reverse complement strand
AAAAATACGAGAACTGACAATTCAAAATACTCATTCTCCTATACCGGAAATAGAGCGCATTTTTACTCCAAAAACAACACAACCAATGAATAACCCAGACCCCCCTGTAAAAAATAAAAGCGAACCCGAAGTGTGTGTCATGATAGATTTATAATTGAGTGTCTATCATACGTCCACATACTAACATATATTAGCCATATTGCGATAATATAGTAGAGAATGTGAGAACGCCCGAGCTCGGTTCAAGCGTAGGTGTTCGAATATTATCCGGAGATACTAAATTATCTCCGGATAATATATATATGTATTTTGAAATAGTAAGTAAAATACTTTCTGAGTCATTGCTCAGTTTGTATCCAGTATTTGTAAAAAATATAGATTTACCTTTGCATTTACAATTATGGAGTAGATTTATAACTTATATTATAATAACAGGATTTTTTGTCGACTGGGGATTTATTGCGAAAACATTGTTCTCCAAAAATGGATTATTGCTTTCTGTAATAACCATTGCGCATGTATATACTTCTTATAGAGGTTTTCAATTATTAGAAAGTGGTATTGCATATTCTTTGTTTTATACATATCCCATCATTATTTTGTTAGGAGCAGGAGAACCAATCCATGCACTAATGTTTTTAGCTATAATTGGCGTTATTTTATTGTCCAATGATTTTGACTTTTCGTCTGAGCAAGGAACGATTGTAGGTGATAACAATAACATGAATGAACCGAAAGAAGGACTTGATAATAATACGGCTATGTTTCCATACGAAGGATATATAATGATTGCACTGGCAGCAATTACAGAGGCTATCATTTATTTTATTGTTCGATCAATCAAAACTACAAACAATTGGAATCACTTGTTTTTGTCTTATTTTGTAGGAACTTTCTTGTTCTCCTTTATCGGATTACAAGATATTGCTAAAATAACAGTAACGAGCAGACTTTCTATATCTTTACTTATAAATGCCATTATTGGGTTGTGTGGATATTTACTCCGGTTTTATGCTGCGACACGATTATCTCCTGTAATATATGCACCATTGTCCTATATTGGTATTATTATGGCTTATGTATATGGATTCGTATTTAATAGAGAACAAATCACAATCCAAAAAATCATAGGAACTATATGTATCTTATTGGCTATTTTTGAACGGTCTCCATAAAATTATAATATATCAGGGTCTTCTTCGTCTTCCACCGTTTCCTTTTTCACATTTTTGTCTAAATATCTATATATCCGTTTAATATCTAGTTTATTGATGCCATAGGTTTCAAATAATTTTTCTATTTCATTTATTTTGTCATATTCATTGTAAAAGTTTGGACCATAAAATAGTCTCATTTCTTGGAAAAAAGAAATCAAATCTTTCTTGTCCATATCTAATGTTTGGGTTAATCCAAAAATAAACAATGAATTATTGTATTCCGTAGAATATTTAGTGAGAACTTTAGTAAATCGTATGTCATTATTTTGATTTGGTGTTATAGTATTATGAAATTGGTCATGATACATTTTATTATTATGAAATGTTTTTATCATAGAACTCATTTCATTGAAAAGCCATATTTGATTTTGAAATGTAATACGGTCTATATAATCCGCAAAACACATATTGTCTAATATTTTCAAATAAAATGGGAAGGATGTTTGGGTATCTATTTTTGCTAAATTGTCTACAATATTCTCGTGCCATAAAAGTGCTACAATCGTTCGGTCGGTTTCATTCATAGATATATTATGTCTATCTATTGGTATGTATTCATTCAAAAGCGTTTGGGTTATTTTTTTTGAATCTTCATTGAATGACTTTGTATAGAATATACGAGACAATGTTTCTTTGTTTATGATTTCTGGTTTTAGGCGAATGATTTCTTCTACAAAAAATAATTTGCGCATATCACCCTGAATATATTTGATTATATCCGGTTTTAAAGAAGCATTCAACGTAGGTAAATATTTATCTAATATACCCGATATTTGCAGCGGCGTAGCCGTTTTCAATTCATATGTATTACACACTTTCATCAATTCTTTTATTTTTTTGTCCACGAAATAATTTCCAATACATATAATTGGGTTTAGAGTCATACTTTCGGCTTTTTGTTTTTTCGTTTTTTTTTGGCGTATCAGTTTGATAAGAGATGTTATACCTCCCTTATCACCATTATTCATACCATCTATTTCATCCATAACGATGGCTATTTTTTTTCGTTTTTTAGACATCATTTGGAGAACATTTTGATTACTCATATTATTACTTGTTATAGTATCAATCAGGGATTTATTGCGAATATCTCCTGCGTCATATTTAACGATGTCATAATTCAGTTCGGTCAATATGTTTATAACAAAATGTGTTTTACCGCAACCAGGAGAACCATATACGTAAAACCCCTTTTTGTAATTAATATTTTTGCAATTTTCTTCAAACTCCAACAAGTTTTTTTTCATTTCATTTGCAATCGTTTCTCTCTCTAAAATAGAATTAATGGATTGTGTCATAATACTATGATGATTATGTTTATTTTTATGCTATTTCAAACGAATTGCATAAAACATTTAAAAAGAACGACTATACACAGTTATATGTCATTTATTACGTTTATTTATAAGCTAGAAAACTGCGACGTAAAATATCACGGTAAATATTGTTTCGATTATATTTCAGATGATCACGAAGGATTAGATTTGGAAGTGCAACATGTATTGCTGAAAGGAATCAATAAACATAGAAAAAGGAATAATATGGAAAAGCTTACAGCTGACCAAATTGATATAGGTATATTGTGTTTTGCAAGAAATCAATATATCCCTGTGTATTCAACCGATAGAGAAATACGATGTTTTGATTTTTATTGCGAAGATTATGAAAGAATACCCACAAAATATTATGTCAATGGAGAACTATTGTGAAAATAACTCATATCAACAAATGATATCTGAACAATGATATAAAAATGTATCGATATGTATTTTTATAATGTTATCACGATTTCCTAGTTTTTGTATATGCGCACGGCCTTGGAAAAACTGTTTCAATAAAAGGTGGTGTAAAAAACGAAATGCCGATGAATGGTATAATATTCCATATACCATTGGTATGGCTGAATTGGGATATGAATACGATTTCATACGAAACCGGAAAATAAAATGTATAAAAAACATGCCTGTAAAAAAATATTGATGTCTGGACATATGGGACTATGATGAATAATAAATATAGTATAATAATGAGCTATTCTACTATATATTTATCTAATATTTATATAGCATATTTATTTTGAAAATGCACTGAAATCCGCTGTAATAGGAATGTAATTGGTGCTTTGTCTAGGTAATGCACCGTAATACGAATAATTATCAATTGGCGGAGAACCTCTCGAAAATCCAGGGGCACTAGAACCGCTACCATATCCACCGACATATCCGCCAGTATTTCCACCCCCATATCCACCCCCATATCCAGGTTGGGTTAGACCACCGATTACATTACCTGCTGTATCTAGAGTTTTATCTCCAATTTTTATGATACCAGAACCAGCATCTTTTGCAAGACCAACCGTTCCTGAAACAGTGGATTTAGCCAAATCGGTTGCTCCAGATACACCAGATGTCAATAAATTGGTTGCACCGGTTGCACCAGATGTTAATAGATTGCTTGCACCGGTTGCTCCAGATGTTAATAATTTGGATGTTGTATCGATTGTCTTATTGAATACATTACCTGCTGTATCTACCGTTTTATTAACGACATTTCCAGCTGTATCTACTGTTTTTCCAAGTACATTACTACTAGAAACAACCGCATCTGATATTATATTTCCAGTCGCATCCGTTTTAGTTGAACTGCCACCAGCAGCACCACTACCAGTAGTAGTACTAGTGGTACTAGCACAAGTAGTACTTGGACAACTTGGACAAACCGGTGGGACAATTTGTGTTTTCAATAAATAATTGTTTGAATATGCCGGATTTGTTCCAGCACCGGCACTATTCCAATACCAATACCATTTGTAATAATCAGATATAGCTGAACCACCCATTCCGGGAGGTAATGGTATTTTACCTGGATTAACTGGTTTTTTTGGGTTATTACTACTATTATCATCATCATCATTGTCGTCATCATCATTACCATTATCTCCATTATTATCATCTGGATTTGTATCTCCGTCATCTACGTAGTATTTAAAAAATCTACCGACATTTATCATCTTAAATCGACCACCTTCATCTAATTGCATCAGCATGACCAAAGTATTTTTATTATATGGAAAGTATAATATCTGTGTAGTATTATTGCCATTGTTTTTAATCCATGATGTGCTTTGTGTACTGTCAAATTTCTTTTTCAAATCAGTAGCAGGAGGTGGAGATGTATATGTTTTCGGAGTTCCACTTCGGTCATATACAATAATAGAACTGCCGTTGTTGACAATTAAATTACCCGTTTTTAGGTGAAACTTAACATCTGAACTCAGTTGATATACTTTTTCAGTTGTACTATACAATGGTTCTATCACATATTTATTATTATTTGTAGAAGTATCGGCAGTTGCGGTTGTTAAATTAATTTGATTATCTGTATAATATACTGCATTCATACTGCTAGATGTATCTGAAGGAATACGGTAACTGAATAAGTTCATAGGTTTAAATTTTGATTGGTCACTAGGGGTAGCCATTATTTGTATACCATGAATATATGTATCTGTATTCCAAGGGATATAAAACAGTTGGTATTTTCCAGTAGTAGCAGTTATACTAGAATAAAATGGGATTGATTTATATGAACTTGTTATACTAGATATTTTGCTTTCATCACTTTCAATAACATCAGTTTTTGTCACTGCTTTTTTCGTAATCGTTCCGTCTCTTGTCTGAACATTGAGTGAAGTTATCGTTGAACCAGTTAAATCTACATTTCCTTTTGTAACAACATATTTCGCGTCTATATTTCCTATAAACTCTGACGATACAACTTCTACAATATTTATATTTTTTCTATCAATAAATAAATTATCATATATCTTTACAATAGGTCGGCTAGAATATGGCGGTACAACTGTTTCTTGTTGAGGAACTACATTTGTTTTAAATTGCACAAATCCCTCTTTTTCTACTGGTGTTATCGGATTTTTCAAAGTAATTACAGCTATAACTAAAACTACCAATAATAATAAAAACAATAAAAGGGGTGTTAGTTTCATTATTTATAAATACTATATATATAATAAAGACGAAAATGTGGTAAAAAATTGAAAAAATAACCCAGATAAAGTATATATCAATATCTTATATTTAAGTATGTCTAAACCTGTTCTATCTACTATATACGATAAAATAAACCATTTTGAAATTGGTATAGATGAAGCCGGCAGAGGTCCATTATTTGGCCGATTGTATGTAGCTGCCGCGGTATTGCCTAAAGATAATATATTTCAACATGAAAAAATGCGTGATTCAAAAACAATCAAATCCCGGAAAAAAATACAAGAATTGGCGCAATATATAAAAACACATGCAATTGCATGGCATATACAATATGTAGAAGCGGATGTAATAGATACAATAAACATTCGCCAAGCCGTATTAATGGCAATGCATGAATGTGCAAAACAAGTCATTATACAATTAAAGGCAAAAACATGCGGTACAGAAGAGTTATCTGGCGAAACGTATGAGCGTGAATATATGTTATTGGTAGATGGTAATGATTTCACACCACATACAACATTTGATGAAACTACGCAATCATTGAAACAAATACAACACGAAACGATTGAAGGTGGTGATAATAAATATACTTGCATAGCGGCGGCAAGTATATTAGCAAAAAATGAGCGCGATACATATATGGAACAATTGTGCGATAAATATCCCATATTAAATGAGCGATATGGATTGGCTAAAAATATGGGTTATGGGACAAAATTGCATAGGGATGGTATAGAAAAATACGGTATAACTCAATGGCACCGGAAAACATATGGATTATGTAAAACCGCTGGGAATGCAATAATACCAGAGTTCTGAATAATCATACGTGTTGATGTATTATCGTATAATAATGGTATTATACCGGAAGAAGCATCTCCTTAATAGTAGTTAGGCCAACCGTCATATATTTTGTTTCACTATCCAATAAACTATATCCAATCAATAAAACGTCTAAATCTTCTGAATAAATAAATCCTAGTGAATATTCGACTTTTTGTTTTTCGAATGTGAACCACGGAGTATAACTCTTTGGTGTATATGTATCTCCATCTAAAACAATAAACATGTGATAATAATAACGTCGATCTTCATAACTTACTGTATGGCATATAAACCATATTTCATTTCCTACGCGAACCCCATTTGTAGAACCGCGCAAATGTTTGAACGAACCGGGTGTGTTATATTCATGGACGGTTTGAAATAAACTTGGTATTTCTTCATCCGGAGAACTCTGTGTTATTTTACCAATCGTTAATGGATACCATTTATAAATGCAATAGAGTTCTTCCTGTTTTTGCTCAACAATGACCCAATTTTTTTCTATTTCCGAAGACCCTGGTTTTTGTAATAAAACGGAGTTCTCTGTTGATTTAGCCGATTTGGAAATAGAGCCGTGTTCTACACGAATATTGTGGTAATTAATACCGCGGTTTGCATTATAGAATAATTTACCGCAGTTTTCATATATTCTTACATCTTCTAAACCCACATATCTATTGTCCAAAACCGTATTATAATTCAATATATATTCTCGTTCTCCATCTTCCTCTTCCTCAAATGATTCTATTTTTTTGTCGAGAACATTTAGGCTAAATGTTGAAACCACGTTTTTTGTAATAATCCGGTCTTGATTGACATATCCACCTTTTTCGTCAATTCTATAATTCACATAGCGTTTTAATACAGTTAATATACCATTACTTAAAGACATTGTAGGAGTCGTTGGATACAATCCGGCTAAATCTTCCTCCAATCTATTTCCGATAGAATAGAGAACGCTGATATCCAATACGTTAGAAGCTTTTTCAGATAATGCCATAGAATAGAACTTGTAGTTACTGAGAACATTTCTACAAGTAGTTTCATCTGCATGGGGATGATTTATAACATTTATACAACATTTAGGAATATCGTATTTTTCTGGGTTTGTGTAATATCCAATAATCGATAATTCGTAATCCAATTTATATTCATATGCATCTTTTTCAGTAAACAAATAATCTCGGGTTGGATATGTAGTGCGCGATTTGTCAGCCAACAAATAGAATGCATATGCCAGTTTATTTTTACCACACAGTCTATAATAATTCACGATTTCCAACAAGTTCTCCACTCTATTCGGAAAAACATTGTATGCTTCCATCCATGCATTCACTGCATTTACCATATCTCCTCTACTGGCATAACATTTGCCTATACGAAAATAACTATACCATATTTCTTCATGCCATCCGCCAATTTCTACGCGTTTTTTATACATTTCTATTGCTAAATCGTGCATACCAGCATCGTGGTATGTATTCGCTAAATAAAATGTATATCGGTCGTTATTAGGAAGTTCTCTTAATCCATTTTTCAATAATTCTATATCTCTTACAAACTTGTTTGATTTAGACCCCCCGTCCCCAATATCATTTATGAATACCACATTTTTTTCTAATCCGCTTTGAAAACATCCATTTGGTATATTAACATATTCGTGTGTAACACCCCAATATGTCATACCCTTACGATTTTTCACTATACGTATATTTTTGTAATAGAAGTTGGCGGAGCCTTGAAAAATAGTATATGCGTCATCCTTTAGCATATTTTTGAAAGTATTTGCAGAGATAGAAGGATTCAATTGGAAAATCATATCTGCGTCCAACAATAAAATATAATCCGCATTTTCCATATTTTCACAAGCATTTAGTGCAAATGTGCGATTATATCCAAAATCGCGGAAAGGTTCTCTTACTATTTTACCAGGAATACCAGATTTATTAAAAAAATCGGTTATTATTTCGACTGTATTGTCGGTGCTCCCTGTATCACAAATGCAATATGTATCTATTATACCAACGACAGATTGCAACAATCGTGTTATAATACGACTTTCATTTTTTACAATCATATTTAGACATAATGACGGATATGCGAGAACACTGGATCGAGGAACGATAGTAGATGTTTGAATAGTATCCGTAGATAAATGATCATCGGCGGATGGTAAGTTTGAAATAGTAAATGTAATAGATGGGTCTATTGCCAAAGGTTTAGGAATATTCATTTTACGTTTTATATATCGATTTGTTTATATTCATTCGACGATTTTATTTTTTCACTATAATATAACTATATAGCCGTTATGTCATTTACACGTTTTCATGATGATCCAGCTCGTATTAAATATGGTTTAGAAATAAGCACATATTCCGGAAGATATGCATTAGATACACCAGGACCAGGTATCAATTTACCATATTTAGAAGATTCGCAAATACGTATGCAAAAATGGGGGGCGAACTTAATGACCAACCCTATAAATATAGAAAGTGATTTGAGGGGAATGACTCGTCAGCTAAATAGAGATAATATATTGTTAAACAACTATGCCCTTAATGCAGTAAATACGAACCGAAAAACATACAGCAAAGTGCAACCAATGGTGGATGAATCAAGAGCTAGTCATCCAGCGTGGATGTATAGAGATTTAGAACAAACCCGATGGGAAGTGCCTTTTGTAAATCCTCTCATCAATGTAGAAAAGAAGTTTCATGATAATATTCAAACCCGTATATTAGAAAAAGACTATTATGTTCCTGTTATGCCAAAACCTATGAATACATAAATATAGCAGGATAATGGATATAATAATATTATATAGAATATATATAATATTATAGATAATGGAACTCGCAATACCTTTAGTAGCTTTAGGGGCATTATATGTTATGAATACACAACACGAAACCCAAAAAGAAGGATTTGGTAATGTAAATGACCTACCAAATACAAATCTACCAAATAAAAATTATCCAAATGAATATCCTTTAGTTGTCCCAGAATTGGAAAAAACATCCAAATTGTCCACAGTAAATAATTACGATTCTCCAAATGCATATACAGATAAATATTTCAAGCCATCGTCGAGTAACCAATATGCATCGGATACTACTATGCCATCAAACGCACCAGTATCAAATACTTATTACTCATTGACTGGAGAAAAAGTGGATGGCAGTTATTACACTCATAATAATATGGTTCCTTATTTTGGCGGAAGCATTCGCAGTAGAAATGTGGATGTCAATTCAAATGAAAGTGTATTGGACAACATGATGGGGGCAGGTTCTCAAACAATTATAAAAAAAGAACAAGCGCCATTATTTACACCTTCGGAAAATTATCAATGGGCCCATGGAGCACCGAATCAAAGTGATTTTATGCAATCGCGTGTAAATGTAGGAATGCGTATGGCGAATGTAAAACCGTTTGCTGAAGAAAGAGTTGCCCCCGGGTTGGGTCTAGGATATACGAATGAGGGGTCAATGGGATTTAATTCTGGTATGGCAATGCGCGACCAATGGCTACCAAAAACCGCCGACCAAATGCGTGTAGATAACAAAAAAAAAGCAACTGGACTGATGCAGTTTGGATATGAAGGTCCGGGAGCAAGTGCCGTAAAAAATATTGGCTCTATTGGCGTAATGGAAAAAAATCGCCCCGATACATATTATGATATGGGACCCGATAGATATATGACAACTACTGGCGCGGTTAGAGGACCGTCATTGCATGCTGTTCCAGTAGAACGACATGTTAACCGTCCAGAAACTGCGGCCGAATATACAGGAGCTGCCGGGTATTCAACTCCGGCAGCATATGTTACAGGTGAATATATGCCATCTACGAATATTGATTTGGGAGCTGTTCCAATCGCCGCCGCATCTGCTGTTGGACGTAATTGGGCACATGATGCCGATTATGGAATAAAATCCGCGAAAGCGTATAACAACAATCGCACAGCAAATAATCAAAAGGATGGATATTTCGGTGCTATAGGAGGTGCTATAGGAGCTGTTATTGCGCCGGTTATGGATGTTATTCGTCCATCTAGAAAAGAAAATACCGTAGGCAATTTGCGCCCATATCAAAACGCCAAAACTACCGTATCCGAATCGTATATATTTAATCCGGCGGACAGACCCGGGACAACGATTCGTGAAACAACTGAGAACTCTAAGTTCCATTTGAATGTGAATGCTGGTCAAAATGGCGGGGCATATCAAGTTACCGAACAACAAGCCATACAAAATGCTCGTCAAACTACTGGAGACTTTTATTACTCTGGTATAGCCGGAGCCGGTGCTGACCGCAGAGGAACTCGCACATATGATGCTGAATATAGACAACGCAATAATGAGGTGAAGTCATCTACTATACAAGGCCGGATGGTTCCTGGCAATATGGCTCTAATGAACGGTGATATAAATATGAGACAGGCTAGTCGAGATGATTATCTTGTTATGAATCGTGCGGCTGCACCTACCATGCCATATCAAACTCCTGACGTATCAAATATGGGAAGATTGGCAGGAAGCCAAGGAACCAGTTTATATCAAAATATTCAAATCGACCGCAATTCGCCGGAAGTTTTATCGGCATTATCTAGTAATCCATTTGCATTAAGCGTTACGCGCGGGGTGTAAGACGATTTTTGGATACCACCACCCACCGCACACTATGTAGTATATACCTAGATAGATGCCTATATACCTAGATACCTAGATGCCTACACTCTCTTTGACTCTTTTTACAACTGGAATTGTGTATGGATTAATAAGTTCTCGTAATCGTTCAATATAACTTTGTATTACATCTATAAAAGAGAACGTGAATATGTATATTCCAGCAGAATAACATATTTTTCTATCCAAGTCAGTAAATTGTATTTTTTGTTTTCTATAATTATTAAATCTGTATATTAAATACAACGAGAACATCACTTTTATAACAAAATTAATTGCTAAAAATCCATTTGGTTTATCTGTAAAAACCCCGATTATAAAAAACACTAGAACGATTTTCGTTATCCATCCGAAATATTCAATAAAAAAATAGGCATTGTCGTAAAAGAATGGGTTATCTACTAACCAATCGCTCATAATATATATTAGTTATATATTATGTTGTATATTATGTTGTATATTGTGCTATAGAGAACTATAAATAACATAAAACATATAAACAAATAGTATTATATAAGATATACTATATAATGGTGTTTAGCGTATTTTTGTTTGTTTCTATATTATTACACACATGTTCTTTTACATTATCCTATGATAATACGGTAAGAGAACTTGATGTATCCAAATATGTTGGACATTGGTTCCAAGTGTATGGCGCCCCTTTTGATTTCACCTTCCAAGGCTATGGTAAATGCATCACAGCTGATTATGGTATATTACCTGATGGAAATGTGAGTGTAGTAAACTCGCAATTGTCTTTGAAAAACGAATTGCAAACAATTAGCGGATATGCATATTATGAATACAAGTTTCAGCCGGGTAAATTGACGGTGCATTTAGAAGGAACCCCTAAAGATGCCCCTTATTGGGTAGTTAAATTGGGCGAAGTTGTTGATGGTCAATATCAATATAGTGTTATAACTACTCCAACCGGGTTAGCATTATGGGTTCTCGCAAGAGATATAGATGTATTTTCTGCGAAATATGATGTGGAAGTGAGAGAGTTTTTGGATTCCAATAATGCAACGTATGTCCCGATTCAACAGACACATTGTTTAGAAGATTTGACTACCAATGTGCAATCGCAATGTCAAGTTGCTAGTTATTTGCGTAAATCGGGATTTCCCGAAAGCTCTATTGGAACAATGGTTTGTATAAGCAAATATGAAAGTTCGTATAATTGCGATGCAACTAATAAAAATACGGATGGTTCTACCGATTATGGTCTATTTCAAATCAATAGTTATTATTGGTGTTCCGGAGACCCATTATCAAAATATAATGAATGCGGAACAACCTGCAGTAGTTTGTTCAATTGTCAGTCAAATAGTAATTGTGCATACAAAGTATGGAAACAGCAGGGCTATAATGCATGGTATGGATATAAATATCATAAAACCGAATGTGATAGTTACAAAGTAAATTGCTAGAATTGTATAGCATATAATATAATATAATATATATAATATATAGTATATAGCACAAAATGCCATCCTCTTACATTGAGTTCAGTAATCCCCCTTCAATGACATATTCGCGCACAGTTCCTCCTACCCCAGCGTTTATGATGAAAAGCCTTTTTACAGACAATTCTAAAGTGGTATACAAACCAGGTAGTTTAGCGAGCGGTGGAGTAGGAACCGTTGCAAACTCCCGTCGTAAATCAAAATATACATAATCATATAAATATATTTGCGTATATATATTTATATAATGGTAAAACGGACTTTGTCTTATAATGTTATACAGATTGTAGACATATTGTCTACTAATTATAAAAAATACAAATCCTATAACGATCTCAGTGAAATAGATTACAAGGAACATGGAAAACCATATATTTGCCCTACAATTACGAGAACATTAGAGCTCGGAACGAGCGTAGGTATTCAAGGATTATCTGGAAATAACTTATTATTACAAGAGAATAAACCGGTTTCGTATAGTGTTTTTTTACAACAAAATCCAGGTGCATCCAAAAAACAACGCAGAGAAGCTATACAACGATTTTATGACAAATTATATTAGATGTGCCGTGTATATCTATGTGTCGGGAGGAATAGATATTATATACGTATTGGTTACACCTATATTTTTCAAAAACACATTTTCTTTCAGTTCAAAATGAATATCTATACCAAAATCAGCTGTCTCCGCATATTCATAGATATGCCGACTTATTTGTATTGTATCTGGGTCAGCAGTTGTTTGTAATCTATTTGCAACATTTACAGTATTACCTATTACACATAATCTAGGTATTTCAACCCCTAATATACCCACTACAACTTTTCCAATATTTATTCCAATTCGTAATTGTAATTTTTTGTTATTTGGTGTGTTTATTTTTTTTATTTCTCTCAAAAAATCAATCGCTAATAAAATAATATTTTTAATGTTATTTGTCTTGTCATTTGTGTATATATCGCTGACTACCATATATGCATCACCTATCGTTTCTATTTTTTGTAAATTGTTATAATTATTTACAATATCATCAAACCGAGTATATATATCATTTAATAGTTTATATATTATATCCGCATCATATTGTTTTGCCAATTCTGTATATGAAACAATATCGGTAAACAATACACAAACAAACTCATATGGTTTATATTCCTTTGATTGAGATAAATAGCTTTCTTCTAATTCTAAAGGTAATATTTTTTTTAATAGTTCTAGTTTTAATGGCGTTTTATCTGATGGAATAAAATTTGTCAAATTATCTTCTATCTTTTGTATCATTACTTTACATTTTGGTGTTATAGTTGTTGTTTTTTCAAAAGATTTTATGGATTTTTTTACTGCTGAAAATAAAGAAATACTTTGTAAATCAACATTGGTTTTTATGTAATACATATTTTCTTCATAATCATTTACAATTAACATTATAGTTAGTTTTGCTATCATATCACTTAATAAATAACATATTTGAACATCGGTTATAATAAATATGTTGAATAGTTCAATGAAAGTAATTAACGAAAATAAAGACCAAATATAAATAATATATTTCGTGTATTTTTGTTCTTTAAAATAAAATAACTTGTAAATAAAATAAGATTCAAATAATGATAACATTAAAACAATATATTTGTTATAACTTGTTCTCCTGAATGGATACAATAAAATATGTAATACATTACTTATTATATGATATTGTGCATTTACTTCTATCAAAAGCATATTATTCATATCACAGTATAATTTCAATATTAATGGGGTAGTAAATATCCACATGACTGTTCGTCTGAACTCATAATGATGAATGCTAATTATATTATGATTACTAATATTATCCATAATATATTTAATATAAATTAATGCAAGCGAGTATATAGTATGATTTTTTACATTTGAGAAAAATAATAACTGTATTGTGAATAAACTAAAAATAGTTAATATAAATATATTTGCAGATTGAATAACTTGATGAAATATAATTGGTTCTTCTTGAAATAACTTATATTTGTCATATAAACAAAACTTAAAAATTATTTCCGATTGATAATACAATATAGTAAATAAAAAATGTTTGAGTAGTTTTTCCATAATTTAATTTATATACTATGTAAGTTTATATTTATATAGTATACGTTATTTCACAAACACTATTATTTATATGTTTATTATATAAAATGTTTATACATATATTACATAACTATTTGTTTTATGATGAAAACAATTGCGCCATCACTTCGGCTTCTCTGTTGTATGCAGGAGGTAAGAATATAGACTGCATTATATCATCATCGCGAAAACGCACGGTGTAGTCTTGCTGGATTTTGTTGCGTCCGATTCGCCCCATTGCCTGAATGATTTTCTGCTGTGTCATGTTTTGTAGATCGCGTCCAATGAATCCATGGCAAAACTGGTAATTTGTCCCGTAAATATAATCCGAAGACGCTATAATAATAAACAGCTTTTGTTCAACTGCCAGGCGCTTCATAATTTCCATATATTGTGGTGGATTTGTAATATCAAATGTGCCTATGCCTAAAATCAGCAGAAGTTTCTTGTTGGTATCTACGTCCAACATCATTATGTCTTTGACGACCTTTTCTTCTATGTCTGGAATAAATGCATTTTTGACCGGGTCCATTCCAATAGGAAGCCATAGGTTCTGATGTTGTGGCGTATTTGGCAAATATACCTTTTCAATACTTACCACTTGGATTAGACTGCGCAACTTTTCTACTTCTGTTTTCAGCGTTTTCACTTCACTGCTAAAGTTCTCGCGCTCCATTTTCTTCGTTTTATCCATGTCTTTGCCCAATTTATCTTCCAACAATTTTTCCATTTCGTCGAGTTTCTTTTGATATACATTGTTTCGCTCGATTTTTTCCAAGAGATTCGTGAATACGCGTTCGGGTATCTTTGTCTGATGAATGAGAAACGCGCCAACTTTCTGAATGTCTTCTGCTAAATAAATAGTAGGTCCATCTGTCAACGTATGTGCGTCCGTTGTTGTCAACAAAATACCCGATTGAGGAGATGCTGTTGCCGGGGCAGGCGGAGATGTTGTTGGTGTAGCAGAAACACTACTTTGGCGGAATATAGATTGCCCGGATGAACTGCCTAGTATTTCCTGGCTCCGAATCGTGCGAATATTGGGAGTTGCTGAATCCGCCATTGCTGCTGCATACAAATGTGCATGCATCTGTGTCCATTCTGCTTCATTTATCTTTGAAATCAAATCCAGATAGTATATTTTCAAGCTATTCATGGTAACCTTGCAGATTTCGCCATCAAAGTAATACTCCATTTTGTATATTTCGTCTATGACATTCGGCGTGTTGTTTGCATATTCGATGAATCGTATGATTTCTTTCAAATCGAAATATCGCAATAACGATTTATTATCATTGCAATGGGTTGCACAGTCTTGTAGCCGGTTATAATCTCTAAATAACAAATGCGGGAGCACTGGTTTCCCATCTTTGTTCAAGAGCGATATCGACTTCTTACAATCGTAGCTCTGAATCGTATATACTTCACTATTTACAAACTTAGAACGGAAGTCCATGACCGTCGGCACCATTTCGTGTTCTTTTGGTAAAGTCGCACACGAAAGAACCATCTTCGAAATACGGTTTTCTGCCCAATTTCGGTGGATTTGTTCGTGCAATTCGTGTGTTTCATAATCCATTGTAATCGTAGGCTCATCCCAGTATGTGATGATATCGGATTCGGCATTAAATGCCAACATATATTGCATTGCGACCAAATACGACTTTACGTCGCAAATCATAATTTCTACTTTGTCGCCAATACTGTTATCTACTTTGCCAATTCCACCGGAACGCTTGTTGATTGTATAATCAGTTGCCGCAAAATAATGCAGACGAATATCCGACGCCGTTTCACATCCAAATGCAAATGCGATTTTCTTTTCCACGGATATAGCACTTTTTGCTAAAGCTAAGCCGACGTGTCTCGCCACACAAACAAATATTATTTTGTGGCGATTTGATAAACCAATTGGCGACATTGTTTTACCAGTGCCGGTGGGTGCCATATACAACACTAGTTTAGAATCACTATCGCGATTGAACAGCGAAAATAGTTCTTTTTGATGTGAATATAGACATAAGTCCTCATATTTCAGTAAATACGAGTTTTGTTCGATGATTTGATATGCGCTATGCACGACGTCAGATATAGTCGTTTTTGTTTTCGCATATTCAACCACGGACGAAACAAACATAGATACAAATGGATTGATGTGTTCTATAGAAACCGCCTGAAATTGGATGAGTGAATATAAATAATACACAAATGGTTTGTCATTCGCGACTTGATTATTGTGCATGGCCAATTCGTCGTGGGTTTTAGGCGATTTATTTTTTTTTGATTTGTCTTTTTTGGATGATTTGTCTTTTTCTGGTATTTTGTATGTTTTCTCCAAAAGCAATAGCTTTTCTGCCAGTCTTTCGCAAAAGTCCAACAGTATATATTCGAATATTTTTATGCGGCTCTTGCTTATATCCATGTTTTCGAGTCGGATAGAATCGCCGCGTTTAAGAGCCTTGGCGTCTTTCGATGATATTTCCGGTTGCACAAAAGGAGACTTACCTGAAAATATCTCATATTTTTTGATTATTTCCGCTACAATACTTTGGAAATATTTTTCATAAATGCATGTTTCAATTGACGGAGTTTTATCCAATTTCATAAACTGTATAATGGACGGATGAGGATTTGTCCGAATGTTTACTTTAGAACTCCCTTCATTTATTAATTTTAATATAGACAATTCATCGGATGAAACAGAAACTTCAATACTGTTCCATTCAGCACGCGAGAGTTTTGATTGAGTAAGATCCATTGTAATAGTATAAATAGAGTTTGATAAGTAGCGGGGGTTTGCGAGAATAACTAATAATAATGATATATAATTGTCTTCATTCTATTTTAATAAATACTTTTTCAATTTTCCGTTATAAAAAACATAAAACATAAGAAATATATACATAATACTCTTTATTATGTATATGTTATCTGGATGGTTTGAAAAACCTATAAACAAAATCGGGTTTGAAGACGTAAAATATGCTATAGAATATCCAACACAATATGTAATAATAAATACCCTTCCTACTTCCGAACAAAAATGTCTTATAAAAAACACATTGCATTGTATGGTAGAAGAAACTACTATTAATGAAAAAATAACGCAAATGCAAATGCGTAAATGTTGTATTATTGTATATGGGAGAAATGCAACGGATACTACTGCCGATAAAAAATACAAACAATTGAGTTCTCTTGGATTTACAAATATATATATTTACGGAGGGGGGTTATTTGAATGGCTATTATTGCAAGATGTGTATGGATATAATGAGTTTCCGACAACCGAAAAAGAATTGGATATACTGAAATATCGTTCTCCTAAACAATTCGATGTTCCAAAAATAGGGTATTAGGACCATCATTTTGGTAAAGTAGACAAATATCCTAAAAAAGATTTTGTTTCCGTATATCCGCCAACAAACTCTCCATCTAAAAACACAATCGGAAATGTTTTATGGTCCTTGCCTATAAGTTGCTTAATAAATTGGAAAAATAGGGGTTTGGAATGTGCTATATATTCATCACAACAGACTTCATCTACTGGTGGGTTCTCGTTTTTCAGTAATTCCATAACCATTTTGCAATATGAACAACCACTGCGTGTATATACCGTATATAATCCATTCATAGGTTTCAAATAATCCATTTTTTTAGAGTCGTAATATAAAATATATACTATATATTTTTTATGTTATAAGTTTGCATTTATATATTTTTATGTCTATGTCTATGTCTATGTCTATGTCTATGTCTGTTTTCTATATCTATGTGTTTTTCCGCCTTGTTTTAGTTTCATGGTTCTTCTCTGGCGCATTTTTCGAGTTGTTTTATAACCACCTGGTTTATTTACTTTCGTCAATTCTGACATACTTGCTCGTTCCATAGTATCGGATACCGATTGTCGTATAGCAGGTAAATTAATTTTGCTTTCTAATTCCGCAATTTTACTAAACGCCGCATCTTTACTCTCTTTTATATCAGAATCTAATGCTTTTTTTAAATCTAATGCAAATTGGGAAGTAGCAATATTGAATGCCATACTTACAAGTTGTGTTTGATTACGTAACTGCTCTACCGCAACTTCACCTATACCATATCTATAAACGATTGTTCCTACTCTTTTTAATTTATTTGCAAAGTAGCTTGCAACACTAGGTGAATTTGCAGTATTCAATCTAGGTGATATAGTTTGTCTATTATCTATAATTAACAATATTTTATCTTGAAGACTACATCCTGAGGAGTAGGGTCCATTACAAACTTTATTTTGAAACGCATATTGGTTTTTTGCTTGTAATTGTTTTGCAATATTATTGATTCGTTCTCCAGATAATACAATATTTAATAACATTAGATATAATTCTTCCAAATGCTCATTCAATCTTATGAAATCGTCTGGTGTATATTCATTTTTTTTTGGTTCATTGGGTTGATTTGGTTTACTGTATTTGTTATACCAAAGTTCATATGTAGATTCCATTAATCCTATTTTTTCAGTCATTTGTTCAGTAAGTTTGAATATAAGTTCTCCAAGTGAAACTAATTTAAGTTGGGATTTATATTTATTCATAAAATCAGCAGAGAACTCAAGAATCTGTCCGATTACTGGAATTGAATAAAATATTTTTTTTGCAGGAGAAAAAAACTCAAGCAATCTATCCATTTTTTCAACAGCCCTGTAATCGTTTGTTCGGTTTCTTAGTTGTCTATCTGATTCACTTTGTAATAGCTGTAATTCGGGAGTAGTGTGTTCTTTTGTAAATATATTACTATATTTTTCTGTAGGAGTTTCTGTATGGTCCGGTTGAACTACCGGCTGAGAATCATTACCAATATCATTCGGCATACCATATTCAGCTAAACGTGGTGCATCTGGAACTGGTGCATCTAATAAACGGTTGGAGGCTATAGGATTTTTTTCATCTATATCAGAGTTATTTGGATATATATGTTGGTCTTCATCTCTTGATACAGATGGTCTGGCAGATGATTTGGATGTAAACAAACTTCCAAGAAAAGAGGACATTATATATAATATATTATATATATTGGGTATATTTTATTGTAATAACAAAATATCTCCGTATAATCATATTACATGTCATAAATAGCACGCTGATTCCATAATTGAGCATAATGTTTGTGTTTTTGTTTAATTCGTTGTTCCTCTCTGTATTCTGGATACGATTGTAAAATAATCTGGTTTTTATATATTATACTATCCTTCCCATTTATTATATTATAAACTAAATCAAAATTATCAACTAAATGACTATTTTCGTTTATATTCCCAAAATATAATTTTCCTAAAAGCCCGGGACCTGTAGGATATAATGAATTAAATCCATAATAATTCGTTTGTGTGTTTCGCACAATTTGCTGAATAGCGTTAAAAAACAAAGGGTTACCTGGTTTTGCAATAATCAACGCATTGTATATACCATATGTTCCATCACTCCAATGGAATGGTCTTTCTAATACAAAATGTTCTCTATCCATTATATCAATAAACGTAAATCCATCCATGCATTTATATTTGACATCTAGATATACACCTCCATCTATATACATAACACAATATCTCCATAAATCTGCACGATATGCGCCAGGTATCAGCGTATTATATGCTGTGAGAACATCACTTGAAAAATGGGTTTTTATATACTGTGAGCATTCATCGTCGTCATATAAAAAATATTCCAATTCTGGATTATTTTTTCGCATAATATCAATGTTTTCTTTCATTTTGGGTGGCACATCCTTACTATGCCATGTTTGAAATAACTTCATAGGAACAACGGAACTTTTTGTGAGAGTGCCGGACCTCCGAGTATTACCGAAGGATAATGGTCCGACGAGAGGCTTATATGGAGATTTTACAACTTGTTTGTCTTTTATTTTTTCATATAAATCTAAATTGGTATCTTTATCCAAATATATTACTATGCAAAAAAAGACAACAATAAAAACAAAAATAAAAACCCCACCTACTACTATAGCATTCGTTTTCATATATTATATATTATTTGGATATAATTTATTATCTCCTGATAATCCTCATATTTTTATAAAACGAATCAAAAAATTGATTATAAACATATATATAAATACTATACCATATACTATTTATTCCTGATTATTATATTTACCAAAACAACCCAATCACTATGTCATCTTTCAATAATACTCAAAATCCATTATTAGTAACCATTGAAGGAAATATTGGAGCAGGTAAAAGTAGTATTATTGCAAAAATGAAAGAACGATATGCTACCCGTAGCGATATTGTATTTGTTCAAGAACCGGTCGATATTTGGGATGGAATATGTGATGAAAATGGAACTAAAATGTTGAATCTGTTTTATCAAAACCCGAAAGAACACGCGTTTGCGTTTCAACAAATGGCATATATAACACGTATATCTCTATTGCGCAGAACAATTGCGGAAAATCCACAATGCAAAGTCCTTATTTGCGAACGGTCATTGGATGCCGACCGTAATATTTTCGCAAAAATGCTATTCGATGACGGTATAATAAGCAAAGTGTGTTTTCAAATATACAGCCTCATTTACGACGAGTTTACTGGTGGATTCCCAATTGACCGATGTGTATATATTGATGCGGATCCAGAAATATGTTATGAAAGAATCACAAAACGGGCGCGTTCAGGAGAAAGTGGAATAGCATTGGAATATCTTACAAAATGTAAGAAATACCATGACGATTGGCTTTTGCAGTCGTCTATTGAAACACCTATATTAGGAGAACGTCAGAACGAGGAACGAGCGCAAGCGGCCGAAGATTCTCTTGGGAAGATGAATCTTTATAAGATACTACATTTAAAAACAAATCAAAATGCAACATATCAAGATGGCGATGCCGACGATTGTGGAAACAAGTGGATCCAACAAATCATGGAGTTTATCAAATGTTGAAATAACGACTGAGCTCGGAACGAGCTCCGGCGTTCTCACAAGTTTAGTGTCGTTTATTATTCTTTGTGTGTTTGTTTGTTTTATGAAAACGCTTGTGTATTTTTTTTGTCGTTGATTTTGATTTACGTTTTGATGTTTTTGAATTATGTTTTTTCAAATACTTTTTCTTTTTCGTTCCACCACTTTTTGGTGTAACTTGGTTCTTTTTTACGGCAGACTTACTTTGTGCAAGAATACTCGCTTTATTTGCTGGCTGATAAATCTTAGCGGCAGATGAAGGTGGTTGAGCGGGTTGTAGTTGGGCAGTTTTTCCGGTGGTATTCTTTGGTGTATTTGGTTGATTCAATGGATTTTCAGTTAAAAAAGCTCTGGCTTCAGGTTTTATTCCAGTGTCCGTTCTAAGTGTGTCTTCAATATTGACAGGGGGAGTATATTTGTTAATAGATTCCGGCGGGTTAGTTTGTAATAGAGGACTAACCGCGGATTCTGGTAACTCCATTGCCTCAGACATTCCTTCTGAAGCAATTGGTATCTGTCCAGTTGGAATAGCAGCATTTCCGGGACCACTATTTCCAGTGGATCCGGATAGTCTTTGTTTAGCTGCACTAACTAGTCCCATTAACTGCACTATTTTGTTATTAGCGTCGTTCAATTGGCTTTTAAGTTTCTCTATTTCAGCTGTATTTTCAGCAGTTGTTTGTGTCATACGCTCATTGGATTCTTGTAAGTTTTTACGTTGGGTTTCAATATTTTCCAGAAGCGTTTCCGAGTTTTCAACATTTTTTTTAAGAGTAGCAGTTTTTTCCATTAATTCATCTATTGCACGTTGTTGTTTTTGTTTTTCATTCTCATTCATTGTTTTGCTAGCGTCTATTTCCTTTTTCGCATCTTGCAATTTTTGGTCGAGTTCTTCTGCTCTGGCTTCGGCATCCCCATATAACTGAGTGAGTTTCTGAAAGTTTTTATCATATTCTCTATTTTGTTCATTATATTCTTTTTGTTTTTGTTCCAATTCTTTTTGTTTTTGTTCCAATTCTTTTTGGGCTTGTTCCAATTCTGTTTTGGCTTGTTCCAATTCACTTGAAATACTCATTTTATTTGCATTTTCTGAAGCAAGTTCTCCTTCCAAAGCAGATATTTTTTGATTTGCAACATTTATAAAATCGTATTGCGCAATCCTTTCCAAAGCGGCTGCTTCAATTAGTTGAGTTTTAGCGTTAATCTCTTTTTGTAGGTTCTCATTCTCAGTTTGTAACGTCGTTATTTCTCGGAATGCAACATCATTTTCTGATGTAAGTTCTAAAATTTTCACTTTCGTTTCAGTGTTCTCAGTTTTTAATTTTTCTATGTCTTTTTCCAATTCATTTACAATGGTTTTTATTGCTTCATTCTCCTCGGAAAGATCAGTTGTGGTTTCTTGTAGTTGAGCTATATAGGTTTCATTTTGTGCTTTTGCTGTTTCAATTATAGCTGTTCGTTCAGATAGTTCTTGTTGAATAGTTACTGCATTTCGTTGCTCATTGGCAATAGCCTTATTAACTAAATCGATATATTCATTTACACTAACAGTCAAAGTATCTATATTTGTATTCAAAGTAACTCCGATATCACCTGTACTCATTTTATATATTATATTTGTATTTTATATTTGTATTTTATATTTGCATTTATTTGATAATGCAAATATATTTCTAAATAGTTGCCTTTAGACAGTTTTACTCTCTGGACGTATGGAGTAATGTCCATAGGGTCCATTATACTGCGATAATATAATTCTTAGGAAAATCTTTGAACACCTACGCTCGTTCCGAGCTACGGCGTTCCCACAACAGCCGCAACATTCTGTTTAGCATCTTCTACAGTATCACTGATAGAACTGATTTTCATATTTGCACGGTTTATAGCATCACTATAATCAATTACTCCATCTATTGTATCTGTCATAACAAAATCAAATGGGCGTTTATTAGCATCTGTATACTGAGGTGTTATTGTTGTTTCTAATACTTTTTTTTCCTTCAGTGTATTATCAGCAGGGTCAATATAATCACTAACCATATTCATTGTTATTGGGCCACGAATCAATGCATCTTTTATAACATTACTAGTATCAGTAGTATTGTTGTTTTGCCGGTGAAACTCCTTAATCATTTCTATAGCAACATCAAAAATAGATGTATTTGCGGATACATTTTGATTGTTTGCTAAAATATCAATAGCGGTTTGAATAACAGCATTTTCCATATGAATAATTATAAATTACTATATTTTATAATTATGTTTTAATGTCCGCATGTATCGGATAAACTTACATAATGCATTATATATCCAGGTTGTATAAACAATAAACACCCCGATGGGCTATTATTCTCTATATCCAGATTTAAACAAAGATGGGGGAAAGTCCAAGACCAACGCCTAAACCAAGACCATTTCGGGCAGATTCAGAGACACTGGGGAGGAAAACATCAAGGATGCTAAATGTTGCGGCGGCAGACAATGCAAGGATGACAACTTCCTCAACATTGAGTGATTTCTTGGGGATGACAATACTGACAACAGCAATGACAAGACCCATGACTAAATATTTGACAATACGCTTAACTAGTTCGGAAAAATCGAAGCCCATTTGGATTCTTATATATAACGAAAACAAAAAAATATACAGAAATAGAAAGAATAAACAAATATATAAATATAGTAAAATACTTAAATACAGTTTTGCTAAATATTCTATAATGTCTGCCCCAAATACTTTTGAAAGAAAAAAATTGCCCAATGGAAAACCAAATCCTAAATATGTTGATTTATGCGACGAAGATCCGCCCATCGCAGGACAAAAGTTCGCATGTATGTCATTCGTATCACCCGAAAAAATCTTGAAAAAACGCGAAATGTATTTATTTGACCAATTTGTTCAACAATGGGATTTTACTAAATCTCTTTCAAAGTTTTTTGACTTTTTGCATTTTATGGCATATAAGTATAATTTGAAAATCGATGATTTAGTTTCCGACTTTAATGATTTTGCTAAAGAAGAAGAAATCAAGATAAAATCCGTTTCTGTGGAAGATGACTATAAGAACTTTTTAGACAAGCAAGAAGATACACTTACGCAACAGTTTCAGAAAGAACATGCGTTCCAAACATCCACGCGTGGGCTAAAGATTCGTGGTGTATATCCTACCCAAGACGAAGCGGAACTTCGATGCAAGAAATTACGTGAAAATGACCCCAATCATGATATATTTGTTGGTCCAGTAGGTATATGGGTTCCATGGGACCCAGATGCTTACAAGACCGGACGCGTTGAGTTTATGGAAGAAGAATTAAATAAACTGCACCAAGAGAAGCTTAAGAATGAAGAGAAAGCAAAACAGGAGTTTGAACAGCGAATCAAAGAAACCAAACGCAAAGCAATTGAAGAGAATATTAAATTGGCGGAAAAGAGTGGTAACGTTTTGACACAGACATTAGATGAAAACGGCAATTTGATTGGTGTGAAAGAAACCGTTAATTTCGAAGACCGTGAAGCATCGGATACTGCAACTACCGATATTCGCAATGAATTATTGCGCAATAGTGTATTAGCTAGAGAAGAGTAAATGGGAGAACGCCAGAGCTCAAAACTAGCGCAGGTAAATATTCTAAAAATTGTATAATAATAAAATAATTATATACTATGATCTAATATAGTATATAGTATATAAAATGGATTTATGTCAATATAAACATTTGTTTGGAGAAATAGGGAAAGGTATTCATTCTTATAGAATATTCAATATAGCTTATTTAGATGTATTGGTCACTGTAATAGTTGCTTATATTTTATCAAAACTATTTAAAACTCCGTTTCTATATACATTAGTAGCGTTTTTCTTATTAGGTATAGCAGTTCATCGTTTATTTTGCGTGAGAACTACTATAGATACAATTCTATTTCCATAATATATAAATAATAATAGCTACTATGATGTATACAGATAGCGAACAAAGTGCAATAGATATACTAAATGCAATGACTGTCAAAACCAAAATACTAGAAGAAAATAAACGTGAAAGTGTGAGAACTCGCAAGGAAACCCGTTATGAAAAATGGAAACGATCTAAAAAATCAACGCATAAATGGTGGTTTTGTTGCTGGTTATAATGTATCAATATATTACCATTTCGTTTTTTTTACATTTATTGGTGGTCCCGCGCTCTTTTTTTTCGATTTACTGGGGTCGTATGCTTCGTCTTCATCATCATCGGCCAAGTTCTTGGATATTTCCCAAAACTCTTTTGACCCCAATTTGAAATCCGGTCGTTTTTCCGCTTTATACCAAAATATTTGGTCCTGTAATTTATTCGATTTCGCATTATTATTTATAACTAAACACTCATAGTTCTCCGTCGTTTGGTCCATGACGGAATTGAATGATTCAAATGTAGGAAACATAGATGCATAGTTCTCCCATATACGCTTACGATTGGTCATATATGGTTCTCTCAAAATAAAGACATAATCAATGTTTGTTCTCAAATTGGGTGGAATACCCAATGGATATTGCATAGTAATAATCAACATGACTTTCCAGTGACGACCGTTCATAAAAAGCAGCCGCATCATCTTGTCCCGTGTCCATGTTTGGTCATATAAACAATCATCCAATATAACAAATGTGCGAGGGTCAATCGTGCTACGGCGATATGTTTCTATTTCTTTGTTGACCTGTTTTAGGACAGTCCGTTGTCTTTTCAAAATGTTCTCTATTAATACCGTATTGTATTCTTCGTGAATAAACAATTTAGGAACATGGGCGGCATAAAATCCGTTTCCGGCTTCTGTTCCTGAAATAACTGTTCCAATGGGAATATCTTGATGGTGATATAGCAAATCTTGCACCAAAAAGGATTTACCTGTATCTCTTCTACCTATCATAACAATGACGGGGCCTTTATTTTCATCTGGTTTAAATGTAATAGATTTCATGTCGAACTTTTTCAATTCAAGTGTCATATGTTCTCCTAAATAATATAATAATACCAGTTATTTTTACATATATAACAAACGAAACTATTCCAACAATATCAACAATGCCAACAATAACAGACAATCGTTTAAACGTAGTTGTTTTTATATTTATCACTAAATATACAGTATTTAGGAAAAATGCAAACCCAATATAGAAAATCGGATATTGTATCTTTAGAGAACTTGCAAAATACATACGAAACGACCGACCATGATATTTTAAACGAATATTCGCCATACAATATTACTGGCCTACAACATTACAACCCAATATACTCTTATTTTTTCGATTTAAACGAAACAAATGTTCAACGAACAACATTGAAACATAAATATGCCATACATGATTTAGAAACAGTTCTTGAAACCGAAACGGGAGAACTTGTCCGCCGGCCCGTTTTTATAAAGTTCTCCCCATTATTGGACCCCATTAAATATATGATTGGAAAATACGATGTCGCCAGTGATGCTATACATACATTACCATCTATATCAGGCCTACCATTGTGCCATCCTAAATTGGCCGACAAAAACAATGCATCCTATATCGACTGTTTTTTCAGTTATTTAAGCAGTCAGTTATTACATAGACACGGTCTAGTAAATGCAATAGACTTCTATGGTTCTTATTTAGGCATTCAAGAAAAATATAAAATGAATATTTCAGATGATTTAGATTATTTATGTATGTCCCGTTTCTTCAACGAGAACGTAGGCGCATTGTTCAAAGTGTCGGAAGAAATACCATCCAGTGGAAACTATGGAAATGGTTCAAGAGGAAACAAACAACGCCTACATATCAAAAGTTCTCTAAAGACTCATAATATTTCTGTGGTTGATTTAGACATTGTTGATTTAGATAGAACGCCTGAGCAAGAGACAATCACAAGTATTCTCGCGGAGAACCAGCCAAATAATGAATCTATAGAGCCGGAGAATGACGACTGTAATGAGGTCGTATATGAAAAACCACAGAATCATTCTTCAACCGTGTCGTCCGAATCATCCGACGATAGTAATGTCAACTATAGCACAGAAGATTCAGACCCAGAAGATTCGGAAAATGAATCCGAATCATCCAACGATAACGAAGACGGCGGCGACGACGAACCCGCGTCCGAAGATGACGAAGAAGAAAACGACGAAGACGAAGGTTCCGACGATGGCGAAGACCATATATTTTCGTATATGAATAATTTCCCCATTCAAATGATTTGTTTAGAAAAATGCGACGGAACAATCGACGAGTTATTTGAGAAAGGCGAGATTACGAAAAAAGAGGGTGCGGCCTCAATGATACAAATCATTATGACACTCGTTGCATATCAACGCGCGTTCTCTTTTACACATAATGACCTACATACAAACAATATCATGTTTGTTCATACGGACATAGAGTTTTTGTATTACAAATACAATAAAAAAACATATAAAGTCCCCACATATGGCCGCATTTTCAAAATCATCGATTTCGGTCGTAGTATATATCGGTTTTGTGGCAAAATATTTTGCAGTGATAGCTTCGCACCCGGCGGCGACGCCGCTACCCAATACAACTGCGAGCCATATATGAATGAGGATAAACCGCGTTTGGACCCCAATCCCAGTTTTGATTTATGCCGTTTAGGCTGTTCCATCTATGACTTTTTAATCGAAGACGAAACGGAAGAAGATATGGATACATTCCAGAAAACCATCTACCGTTGGTGTTGCGATGATAATCGGAAAAATATTCTGTATAAACGCGACGGCGAAGAGCGATATCCCGACTTTAAGTTATACAAAATGATTGCGCGGACAGTTCATCACCATGCGCCTGCGGCGCAATTGGATTACCCGTTTTTCAGCCAATTTGCACTTTCTGCGAAAGAAATCAAAAAAGTGGGGAAAGACGTCGCGGTTATGGATATTGATGGAATCCCGTCTTATATGTAGAGGAAAATACATTATCCTTCGATAATAAATTATCTCCGGATAATCCTCGAACACCTACGCTCGTCCCGAGCTCCGGCGTTCTCACAAAATTGAAATACATACATAAATATGTCTATAGTATCATATACACATATTTAGAATACCGTCGATACGAAATATGGAGACAACTATAATTCCTACACCCATACCCACTCCAAGTGTTGAACTCAACCGAACTGTGTGCTATACCATCGATGATTATTAATTCGGAGGGTTATCCCAGGAAACTATCGTTGATTTATTCAAAGATGGTCGCATTTTCTCCCATTTCATCGAAAAATGGTTGGCCGCAAATTACCCGCTCATTCACGTAGAGGGTTGTAAAGACCACGATTTCGTTGATGCGGGCGACACCAATATCCACTATGACCAAAAAACATTCACTAAGGGTGGATGTAGATACTACGAATCTAGTATGATAGGTGTTGGACGAAAGTTTGACCTAGAAAAGTTCCAAGAAAAAGCAAAAAATATGATATATATTATTGTTAGCAATATAGATTTTCCTCATATTCTTGTGAAAATCGTGCGCGGCTCGGATTTGATGCTAAAATATCCGAAAGGCGTCATCCCCCTAAAGGACTTTGTTCCATTCTTTGATTAATTCTTGTTTTCCGATGGATTTTGGACCCACGGTATTGTTATGAATGAATTGTATTTGTCGTATGTTCGCCAGATTTTCTTCGATAGACTTCCCGTTTGAAAACTTGATAAAATAATGTGACTGTTCGCTTTTGTTCTCTATAATTGTATCTATAACACCTGCATTTACACCAACCCGCCGAAATGATATATCCGGCACCTCCCCTTTTTTTACAAAGGCGTAGTTTATTGGAACTACCTGGGCTTCCAATTCTCTACATGTTGCGCGTTTTTCCCATATTTGAAATACACATGGAACAGTGTAGTCCGCGCCATCCACCGTAAATGATTTGTCGGGAAGGTCGGTTTCATAGACTAGATGAAATACTGGTGGAAATGCTTTTTGCATACTGCTTTTTTTGAAGCTTTTCGGCAATATGAAAGAAATCGTATCGCAAAACTCGGCAGACTTTTTAATGAACTTTATAGCCATAGAAGATTGCCGACCAAATGGCGGATTTCCTATGGCGTGGATACGCCCCATATGAGAGGGTGGTGTATAAGACAAATAATCGAGGGTATGTATTTCGGGATGCTCTCCCCCCGGTTCCAAATCATAGAATGCATAATCCTCCGTCATTTGTTTGATTACATCTATAAATGCCCCGGCGCCGGCACTAGGTTCAATAATAAAATCGCCCCGGGTTGGTGAAATATGTGTTCTTATGGCTAGCGCACACGATTCTACAATTGCCGGTTTTGTGTAATATTTATCGATCGTATTGCGATTTAGTCCGACGGTTTGCATGGTATTGTGGGGTTCGGTTTCGTGTTGTATAATAATATATAAATAATATACTACATATTGTTTATATCAGATTTCAAATCAATTTTTAGAAAAAAACCCGCGAATCTGAGATATTACCCAAAATGCGGGAGTTTCGTTTTTACCGTGCATTATAGACTGGAACATTTTTGCATTGTATTGTATAACAGTGGTTCCATTCATGTGTGTCCATAGTGTATATATGGCAAAAAGTCCTAGTAGGAGATATATATCTTTTGCGGTGGATTTTGTGTTATAGATTGTGTATAGGGGCAGTCCTTTTAGAATCATATTAACCAGTAAAAATGTTACAATGGATGATATAACACATCCGTATAATGCAAGTGCAAATGCAAACGCTAGGTTTTCTACGATTCCCAGTATTAACCCCCATTTCGGATTAAATGTGGTCAGTTTTGCAATATAGGCCAAATACCATGCAAATATCCAATAGGAAAATACTAAGTCTATTCTGATAAGCATATATATGTATTTGATATATAATCACTTGAATAATCACTTAAATAAACAATGACATACCAACATATGTCAAGGTTTCTCAAATTAACGAACTTTTTAATCAACACAAACGATATACATAGAATAGTTATACAACCAAATAAATATATTATTCATATTGCGGGTAAAAAAATAGATGGATTTAATTGGGGCATTGGAGGGTTTGGTTTGGGTAGTTTTTCTTCCTATGTGAATGAAATAGAAGTGTGTGGAACGAATCATTCTACCGATTACAAAATTGTTTCTGATTGGATTGAAAAAATACAGTGAGAACGCATTATCCTCAGTCCAATATTTTTTTCGTGGATTTATCTATATTATTGACAATGTTCTCCAGAGAATGAACATTATCTTCGGCCATAGTATCCCCATTGAGAAACTCAATCAGATTCAGTATGACTTTTATTTTTTCCGGCGTCCATTGGGCATTTAATGGTGCGACTATTTCCTGGCTATATAGCGATGTCATACCGTCCTTGTGGAAAATCTTGTCGTTGTAAATATCATCCGTATAATTGGCTATGAGTGTGTAATAGTAATTGAGACAAAGTCGGATAATTGTGCAATTTTTGTATGTCTCGATTAGTTTCTCTAAACCTGTTTGGGCGCACTTAAAAAGAAGTTTCATCCGGGGGGTTTTTTGCACATACTCTTTTGTGAGGAAATGCTGACACGCGAGTTGGATGGGGTTATACATGTATTGCAAATCCGTTTTGTTTGTTTTATAGATGTATCTACAGAGGGCTTGGAATGGTCCCGGTTCTTGGAAATAGAGAATATTGTTTTGGATACAGATTTTGGTGCCGACGGGTTTATTGCTTAATATGGCGAGTTTGATAATAACGGTCAATGGATCGAGAAGGTATAGTTTCGCATTTACTGCGCTGTTATTTTCGGGTATAGTATTGGGATGTATGAGATGATTCATTGCACTAAATGTTTGCATATAGTTATATACTATATGCAAATTGTTTTTATGTATTATCCTAGAAAGATATATGTGATGGAACACCTACTCATTTCTTATTTTGTTGTGTGGCGTTCTCGGAAACTATAATCATATGCAATCATGACGAAAATAAATACGGCTAAAAAATGGGCGGACATATGTAGAAGTTGTGACTCAGGTGTCACCCTATATGGTAAATATATATCGGTCGTTCGTGTATTATCGAAGGATAATGCTATAACAAGTTTACTGAAAAAAAAGCATGATATAGCTATAGCCAATAAGGTAAAAACGATGATTTGTATCGGTTTTGATTTTATGAAAAATGTATAATAAATATAAATAAAAGTTGCTAAAACAATAGTTATTCTATCTGTATATTTTGCTATATCGTTATTGCTCATATGATTTAAAATAGACGTGATAATACCAGTATATGTGATTTGATATAATACGGCCAATTCTGCACTATAGGAAATAAGAGACGCTAATAATATTAAGGCGCCCATTAGAGCGGACGAGTAATATAATGGCGGGTTCATATATTATCCTTCGATAATATAATTATCTCCAGATAATGGAAGAAAGAATTGTTCGTTGGCAGATGCAAGTTTTACCATGCGCATTGTTCCGTATCGTAGCCATGGACTGCCCATTTTGTCAGTGGTCAAAAGGGCGACTACATATGGACCTTCGGTATCGTCCGACTCGATAAATAAATTGGATATGATATATGATTCTTGGGGACGATATTTGTTATAGACAATAATACCGACAGCGTATTGTGCGAAAAACTCCGGGTGTGAAGCGATTGGT
>Ga0214921_10002210_pt1 | contig 31961 bp, 36 predicted proteins | sample LL1505_MetaG_FD_177992 | JGI IMG/M metagenome (GOLD analysis project Ga0214921, IMG submission 177992) | Freshwater microbial communities from Lake Lanier, Atlanta, Georgia, United States - LL-1505 | ecosystem: Environmental > Aquatic > Freshwater > Lake | place: USA: Georgia | collected... | reverse complement strand
AAGCCTTCCGGGTTCCCCGGAACCGTTCCGGCCGAAATATTTTTTAATTATTATAAATATTTAATTATTTAATTTAATTAATTTTTTAAATATTAATTATATTAATTCACGACTGAAATCCCTATTAATTCATATTAATTCCCCCTACTGTCTCACGATAGGAAACCTATTAATTCCCGAACGGTTTTTCATGATACCCTACCGCCGCAATTTCCTATCGTCTCACGATAGGCCGCAAATCCAAAAGCGCCCATAAACTCTGTGACAACTTAATTCCCAAACTTAATTCCAGCCCATTTATTTTGTCACTCTGCCGAATTATTATTCCCAACTGTAATCACGACACATGAATTAATACGAATTAATACGTAAAAAATTAATTCAAATTAATTCCGCCCCGAATTAATACGAATTAATATGGAACACCACCGCCAAGCCCCAAAATAGCCTTTCTTTAGACCCCTCCCGTCCTCATACGTGCTCAATCGTCAAAGAACCATCATCGTCCCCAATATCAATCGTATGTGTAGTTGGCTGATGGACCTTACAATACCCATCAACAAGAAACTTCGTGAATTTACACGGTTTCCCCTTGTTCGTCACGCCTTTACAATGTATCGCACCCACTTCCGCCGGAATTACAGTAGATTCCCTCTTTACACGAATGTCCATTTCCAAACCACAGATTGCCTTATAGGACTGAATTCTTCCCAGCATTTTATTTTTTGTCTCACGCAATCCTTCATAGTGTGATTTAGCCGTCCGTACATGCCCCTCTATCTCACTAAGTGACACCGTTATATCATGAATGAACTGCTTTATCTCTGTAATCATAATATCTTTGCTTGAACTATCCTGTACGGACATTACCCCCATCAAGACACGAACTGCCCAACACAATATTTCTGCACGCATACCATCATCTATATCAACAAAGGATACAAACAGACATGGTTTCCCCTTTGGAGATGTTGATATCTGAAACGGACTTTTCTTTGTTATAGATGACACCAAGCTAACTAATAGACCAACATCGGAATCATGCTCATCCAAGTCACTGTATAGCTTTTCTATTTCTTTTGTATTTACGTTATTATGTGTATAATTTTTCACATCCATCATAATTTTCATTCGTTTTCCACTTGGTAACAGAACCGACATATGAATATCCCCCACATGCTTTGTTTTTGCCACATTTTCAACTTCAGCGTAGGGAAATTTAGGAGCAACATGCTTCTCTAACAAATCAATCACAGTCGCTTCTCCAAGTTTCCCAATCGTATGACTACTCCGCGTGGCAGCATCCTTGAGCTTTGTTAGTTCATCGGTAAGATGGCTAATTTTTTCAGTCATAAATGTATTTGAACTCTCAAGCAAAGTAACATGCTTCATAGAGCCCTTCAGCTCTGCGATTTCCTGTTTCAAGACTAACATCTCCTCCCGCTTCGCCAGCTCCACCTCCTTCATACGGACGAACACCATCTCCTCCACCCGTCGTGTTACCTCTGCTTCAACGGATGCCTGGAGCACGGCCACACGTGCCTGTGCCGCTTCTCCTGCTGCCAGGCGCCCCTTGAGACTCTCCATCATCGCGGCAGCTCCCTCCTTCCGCCAACTCTCCTCCTTTTCTGCGTCATCGTCCTGTGTCGCGGACCACAGTGCGTACAACTGCTCCTTCGCTGTAGAGTAACATTGGGCTCCCAGATTCGCAATTGTCACGGCCTCTTCATGACTAACAGTGGAATAGAGGTCATCTAACTCCGCCAGGCTCAGACTCATTGTGATGGGGGTCGCGGTTTCTGTGGAGGGGGCGGTCACATTTTGGGGAAGGAAGGGGTTGCCAGCAGTTTTGAGGGGTGTTTGTTGGTCGGCCTACTGATAACTAACAGGAAGGACTTGGTGACTCTCTGATTTTGGACACATCGGCTGGAGAAAAAGAAAATGGTTGGGCGGCCGGTGGCCATGGAGGTCACTCTCCCCCGCCGACTTTCCGTTCGTGATTTTTTGGTCTCCTACTGTGGATGGTTGTTTTAGAGAGAATTGGATGGATTGGATACTGTTAGACGGTAGAGGATTGGTGGAAATGGTGGGTTTTGGAAGAAAGTAACATGGAGGAGGGATGGAATGTTGGGGGACCGATGGCCAAGAAGGAGAGTTCTTGGGGGTCTGCCCGTGGGCTGCTAGACCGGCTCCTATCGTCGCCGGCCCTTTTTGAGGAGTTTAGGCTGGATTCCTACTGTAAGACGATAGGGAATTGATGGAAACTGTCTGAAACGGGTCTGCGACGAGAGGCCCGGGACCGCAAGGGTTCGGCAAGAAAGTCCAGGGAGGGTTCGGCTGGTGGCCGGTGGGGTTGGTAACATTGTTGTCTCCTCCTATCGCTGTGTCCGAAATCAGAGGAGGGGGACCATGTCTGCGTCGTGTTACAATAGAAAACCACGGTGACATGTAAGAATGTGTAATTGTGGCAAGAAACGGAGAGCGGCGGCACCGGCTGCGGATGGAGGTGGGGGAGGTCGCGGTTGTGTAGGACCCGGTTGTGGGATAGTCCGTGTCGCACCAACCCCCTTGGCTGCTCCGGCTCCTGCACCAGTTCGTTCCATTCGGGGAGGTCGTGCTATTCCAGTGGCCCCAGCACCCGCACCTCTGGTCGTGGCACCCCCTCCCGAAGAGCTTCCTATCGTGGACCCGGCTCTGTGGGGACCGCATCTGTGGCGCTTTCTCCATATCGCATCGGAGAGCAGTGTCTGTGGTCCCAGTCGCAAAGGAACCTGGGACGCGCTCTTCACCGCAATGCTAACAGGTCTTCCCTGTCCCGAATGTACGGAGCATTACACGGCATGGTATGTCGCGCATCCGCTGGTGTTACCAGAGCAGGGAGCTGACCTCCGGGCCGCCGTGACGGAATGGGTCCGTGCGCTCCATAATGCGGTGAATGTGCGACGGGGTGTAGCCGAATGGACCGCGGAGCAGGTATTGGCCGCCTATGGACCGACTGTTGGAGGAGGACGGGGGGCGGCCCGGGAAGCGTTGGCGGCGGCAGCGGCGGCCGGAGTGGGGTCCTGGGTGATTACTGCCGGAGAAGCCGTTGTACGGTATGCGATGATGTAACATGTTGATGGGATTGGTTGATTCGGATACATGTTACAGAGAGTAACAGATATCGGAATGGTATTGCTTGTCAGCGACTTTACTTACGCTGGCGGCGGTGGCTCTGGCGGCGGGTCTGCCGGCGGTTGCGCCGGGACTGACGACGCTGACGACGACGTCCGCCGGTCATAGTAGGAGGCTTGGTACCAGAGCCAGAGCTGGGGACAGTTGCAGAGCCGGCGTTCATCAGGACTTTCTACTCAGAACGCAGAATTTAAGCCAGAGAGATGGAGTAGCCGTTCGCCGCAGAGCCGGTGCGGCTGAAGTCAAACGCATCACCGGCAGTGCCATCTGTGCCCAGAGCCAGCTGGATAGCCACGCGGCGCAGCGTGGGCTTGGCGATGGTCAGGCCGGCAGTGTCGAAGTTGCCCGTCACATTACCACCAATGATGTAACCCGCAGACGCGTACGCGGGGCCAGCATCCTTGCTGACGCGGTCGATGAAGGCACCGACAGTGGGGGCAGAGCCGGCAGTCGTGTACTGACCAAGCACAACGTCGAAGACCATGACGAACTTGTCACCCTTGACCAAGGGCAGGAAGTTCAGGACATTCACGCGCTCATTGGAGGCATCCAGACCATCTGCAGAAGTCAGGGCATACTTCTCAACGCGGGACTCATTCAGCTGTGTGAAGAGGATGCGGCGACGGGCAGCACCACCATCGGAAATGGTCTCCCACATATCCGCGGCACCATCAGAGGCATCCAGGGCAATCTTGAAGGAAGACAGGACGCTGGCCTCCAGGAGGTTGGCCAGAGTGTCGTAGCTCAGCAGCTTGGTGACGTCGGCCTGGGCCTCCGCCTTGAGCCAGTCCGCCAGGGAGGCACCAGAGCCATCCTTGAGCTCGGCGCTGGCAATCGCAGCCGCCAGGGTCTGGATGAAGTTGCCGGAAGTATCCGCCATGTTCACGCTCACATTGGCAGACAGATCCGTGATAGAGCCAGAGGCATCCTCATCGCGGACAACGAAGCCCTTCAGGATCTTCACAGCCTCCGTCGCGTTCATGCTGATATCAAACACACGGTCGATATCAACGATGGTGACAGTGGTCTGCTGCAGGACACCCACCTCACCGGAGGCATCCGCGTACATGGTCGCGATGTAAGGCGCAACGAAGCGACCAGCTGAAGCGCTGGTGGACACCGCACCGCTGACGTCGCTCAGGATGTAGTTACCGGCGAGCTGTTCCTGACCGGGGAGCGCAGAGGCATAAGTGGGACCAGTGGACGACATTTTATACCAGGTTCGGAGATTTTTTCCGGTGACGGGCGGATTTTTTAAGGAATATTAGAGGCAATAGTGATTTTACCGGTCGTTTCGCTGTTAATACCAACTTGGGGTGGTGGAGGTAACGGCTGATAGGTTCGTCCCGTCAAAACGCAGATTTCCTGCCGAATCACATCCAGACGATTCAAGGTCGTTTCTATAGGCTCACGGGTTGTTGCTGCCGCATTCAGAAGCGCATTGGCACGATTCAGGTAGATTGTTAGCTGGAGAGGGGAGAGGGTGACCGCACCAGAAGATGGAGCGCAGACCGGAATTTGGTCCGGGGACAAAACATAGGGGGAGCCACTGAATCCTGTTAGTCCATAGATGGGTTTGTTCATTTTGCTATATAGTTTACGTAATTCAATATAGGGAAGGAATGAGTAGTCATACCAAATACAGACATCCCATTTACGGTGTCAAGCCACGGGTTGTTCTACGACAGAATGCGGCTGTTGCATCCTCCAAAAACGCGTGTTACGACCCATGTCCAGGTCTGTTTGACGTGTTTTTGGCATTAGAGCAGACTATCTTCAATACGCAGCGTGCACTCCAACAGTATTATCAGCCGGCACGTGCGGTGTCCGATTTCATTGCCCGTATGACAGCACGTTGTGCTATTCCGCCGGTGGTGTTTGTTCGTCTGGCATGGCGTAACTCTCATTCCACGGAGTTGTTTAATATTAACAATCCTATCAATCGTCTCCAAATCAAGGATATTTATCTGGCCTATGGGTTTGAATACCGGAATGACCCGCTCTTCAAGGACGCTCTGGGACTAACACTCATCTAGTGTGGTACGGCAGACGGGACACTTGTTTTCACCGGACGCACGCCAGGCCGCCAGTGCGGTGGCATCAAACAGATGGTAACATGCCGTGACGGTCACCTGGGAAGGGTCGGTCAGGGGCTCCATTGTGATGGGACAGGCGGTGGCGCGGGCAATGGCATCCCGTACCAGGGCTTCTAGGATGAAGGTGGGCAGAGAGGATGTGGGTCGACTTGTGGTTGCGGTTGTAGGGCGGGAGGCCACCGCGGCACTCCCTCCACCAGAGGTCCGTGGAGGAGCCGGTATCAGGCGTGGAACTTCCACTGCTTCGCCTCCGCTTTCAGCTTCGGCGAAGGCACGGGCGATATCCGCATGCCATGCATCGGGAGACCATCGATGTTGCCAGGCGCGGGCGACTTCGGGACCTCCCGAATGGACTCCTTCCAGCACATTCAGACGACCCACACAACGGGGCCAGCGACCCCGGAAATCGCCCGTCAGCTCAATTACCGGAATCGGAATGGCACACCACATGGATAACAGTCCGTGTCCTGAATACTGCCAGCGACCGGAAAAGAACACTTCGCGGGTGACGGCCAGGGGAGAAGCGGATGGATGTGGGGAGGAATCCCATCCTCCGTAATCATCCATGCGATGAGGGCGGCGGCGGGGCGGAGCAGGGGATGTGTCGTCCGTGACTAGGAGGATTTCTCTTTGGGTGTTGTGATGTTGGTGGCGGTCCGGACGCAGCGGAATCAGGAAGGCTTCCGTTGTCGTGACATAGTCGGCTGCCGGACGGACCATCCGATAGGGACTGACATGGTAAATCGGTGGAGAATCACTGTAAGGACCGGGGGCATCCAACAGGAGGGTACTGTAATACAGGCGCACATTGCCGTCATAGGGCGGTGTGGCGAAGAGGCTGGGAAGGGTGTGTGACATCGTGGAAGGCTAGGTTGCGGAGTGGTCCTGTTAGGGGTTGGCGGCTTGGCGGGGGTCGGGGTCGGGTCGGCGCAACTTTTTTGCGATGGGGGCGTAGCGATTTCAGTTTCCTGATTGGCGGCGGAGGGGTGCCGCACGATTTTCAATCGTGTATGCGATAGGCGGTTTCGGCGGGGTCGGAATTCGGTGATTTTTCGGGGTCGGAGGGGCCATGACAGGGGGCGCGGGCGCGCGACCCAACCCAAAAGCGGCCGGCGCTATAGGGAACCGATTGCGGAGAGATGTCAGCGATTCCGTTCAAACTCCGGGCCACCGACGTGGTCAAACACATCGTCAATGTGGATTCGCGGTTTCGTGACAATCCGTGGTCCTCCAACGCCGCGGAATACTATTTTTCGCTGTTGTCGCCCGTGCGGAATGTGCTTCGTGTGCGGGTAACCTCCGTGGAATTCCCGAATAACTACAAGTTCTTCACGGAGGGACGGCGGAATGTGACGTTGCGGCTTCTGTGGTTGGATGGGGGACTTACAGGGACGACTCTGTCAGTGGATGTGGTTGTGGAGGATGGTAACTATACGGCGGGTGACATGATGGAGGCTCTGTCGGCGGCGATTGAGGCTTCGGCGTTTCCGTATACGGTGACCGTCGGGTTTTCGGAGATTACGGGACATTTCACGTTTGATACATCGGGGTCTTCCGCGAAGTTCGGTATTGAGCCAGGAGGGGGTGGATGGCCCGAACGGGAATTTGATTATGGATTAGCCTATTATCTGGGGTTTTCACGTGCGCGGGTTCATCGGTCGGTGGCACGGACGGATGTTTCAGGAGGGGGATGGCGACTGGAGTCCGACAAGTGTGCCAACTTCGCGGGAGACAATTATCTGTTTTTGCGGGTGAATGACTTCGCATGTGTACGACAGACAGTCAATCTGTATGAGGATGTGGCCGGCACACGGAAACGGGACCAGTCGGATTTCACGGCTCTGGCGAAGCTGGTATTGCGGGAGCCGAAGAATTACATGACGTATGACGATTATGCGTCGCATCACGCAAAGGAGGTGGTGTTTCCGACACCGGTGGATTTGTCCCGGTTACGTATCCAGGTGTTGGACGTCTATGGACAGGTGATTGACATGTGCTCCATGCAGTTTTCGTTTTCACTGGAGGTGCTGGAGGTGCGGAATCCGGCAGTCTACAATGCGGTGCGGGACCAGTTGGTGACAGGTGCACTGGAATCGGCGGTGCCGGGACGGGGTGTGGCGGGAGGAGTGGCGGGGCCGTAGCCCTGCTGCGCTTCCGTTTAAATCCTGTTTTTCCGCAGCATAAAACAAGGGATGTCAGCAACACCTGACACAACAGTAACAATCTCCCTTGAGCGACTCTGTGAGTTGGAGGCATATGAAAAGGCTGTTTTGGCTGTTAAGGAAAAGGAACGCCAACGGTTTACTGCTCTACATGAAAAACAAAAACAGGACCCAACTGGGCATGCAAAACGTGTTTTGGCACGCTATCATGAAAACAGAGAGGCGATACTAGCACGCCGCAGAGAGTTGCGCAAAGCCAAGAAAGAGGCTGCCGCGGTTACCCCCACCGCCTAGATCCCCCGGGGGGGGTTTTAGGAGTTCCTAAAACCCCCGGTGTAAGTAGAGGAGACCCACCATGACCGACACCACAGCCGACCAATCGGAACTGTTTGCTATGTACAAACGCTTCGGATTTCAGCTTGTTAGCGGTACATTCTGCCCGGCCCGCAAGGAGGATGGGGCGATTAACAAGGGGTTTCGGCATGATTCTGTCAGTTGGAAGGAGGCTACGAAGCGGCGTTGTCATCCGGGTCGGAACGGATACGCCCTGTTGACAGGGGGTGTCAGCCAAGTGACAGCGATTGATATCGATACACCTGATGCTGCTGAGCTCCAATCGCTGCGGGAGTTACTAATTGAGGAGTGTAACATGATTGCCCGAACACGGAAGGGGAATCACTATCTGTTCGCCTATGACCCGCGGATTCGGACGGTGGCGAAGCCGAAAATTGGGGTGGATACACGGAATGATGGCGGACTTCTGTATGTGGCACCCAGCCATTATGTTGTTCCAGGAGCGGATGGAGAGATGGTCGAATATGTGTGGGATGTCACACCTGAAGAGATGGGAGAAGAGGCGCTACGACCGCTGTCGGAAAAGGTGTATGCGGCACTCAAGAAGTTATCGACCGATTATGTTGTGATTGAGGCGGAGGCGGCTGACGATGATACGGCAGATAGGATAACACTGGTGGGAGATACAGATGCGACTGTGTCGGTCGCGCCGGATGATTCGGAATCCTCTGTTTTGTTACAGTTGGCTGAGGAGATAACTAACATTGACTGCTATGATGATTGGCTGCGGAACGGTATGATTTGTTACAATGAGGGATTGGGACTGGATGTATGGGAACGTATGAGTCGGCGTGGAAAAGGTTATGAAGCGGGGGCATGTGCACGGAAATGGGCGTCCTTCTCTCATACTGGGGAGCGGAAGGTAACACAGGCCACGTGGTGGAAATGGCTCAAGGATAACAAGCCTGCGCGGTTTGCGGAGCTGAAGGTGTTACGGATGGATGTACTCAGTCTGCTGGAGACGATTAATCACAATGATATCGCGAAATACTTCTACAATCTGTATCCGAATAGTTATGTCTATAACAAAGCACTGGGGTGGTATGCGATTGGTGTGAATAATATCTGGGAACGGGCTGACAAGGGCGTGCCGAATACACTGAAACGGCATCTGGCGGATACCATGCAGGATTTGACACGGGAAGCAAAGTTGGTCCAGACGGCGAAACACAAACGCAACATGGAGACAGCAACAGGTGGAGCGGAAGACCGGGCGGAGCTGGCCGACCATCAGAACAAGATGAAGAATATTATCGCGGCTTACAAGCTGTTTGGCTCCAGTGAATTCTGTAATGGCGTGATTTCCTTCTTACCGGCCTATTATGAGGATGAGCGGCTGTATGAGCGGATGGACATGAATCGGACAGTGTTTGCCTTCAGCAATGGACTCTATGACATTGAAAAGGCGTGTTTCCGACCAATTGAACCGTTGGATTGGGTCTGTACAACCACGGGGTATCCGATTCCGACGGAATCGCGTCCGGCGGTTCGTGATGAGTTGTCTGCGTTGATGTGGAACTTGTTTGAGGACACGGACACCGCAACATACATGTGGAGTGTGTTGGCCAGTGCAATTCTGGGGACGAACCGCTGGGAGGAGCTCTATACCTTTACGGGGAGTGGGGGGAATGGAAAGGGGGTGTTGGGGGAGCTGTTGAAGACGGCATTTGGGGGGTATTACATTACACAAGATGTGTCGCTCTTCACAAAGCCGCGGGAGCGGGCGGACCAACCGATGCCGGCGTTGGTGGAGGCGCGACCCTGTCGGCTCTTCATTACAACGGAACCAGAGGCGGATGACAAACTCCAATGTGGGCTCCTCAAGAAGGTGACAGGTGGGGACTTGGTAGAGGCACGTACTCTCCATTCGCCTCACATTGTGAAGTATGTTCCGCAGTTTACACTCATTATTCAGACTAACACCATTCCCAGGTTGAATAAGTTGGATGGAGGGATTCAACGGCGTCTGCGGATTATTCAGTTTCCGTTCCAATTTGTGGCAACACCGACGCTGCCGCACCATCGGTTGGGAGACCCGGATGTTAAGGACCGCAAGTGTAAGTCGGCGGCATGGCGGGATGAATTCATGCTGATGTTGCTGGAGCGACTCCAGATTATTCGCAAATGGAAAGCGTTGGTTCCTCCACCAAAGGTCAAGGAGATAACAGGAGGATACTTGGATGAGCACAATCCGCTCAAGGAGTGGTTGGCGGAGAAGTTCGTGATTACACACTTGGAGGGAGATAGTATTCCTGCTTCTGAGTTGAGGGCTGAGTTTCTTATTGAACACCCGGATTCATCATTAACAGCAGTTAAGTTCAAGGAATTGATGGGATATAATGGTGTAGAATCAAAAAGAGTATCAAAAGGTGTTGTATTCTATGGTATAAAACAAAAAACAGACTGTATTGAACATGTTTAGCCGTGGAGACAACAGGATGTAGGGTAATGTAGGGTAAATCGTAAAGTTTCTCTATAGGAAAGTAAAAAACCATCCAAGAACTTATTTTTACGGTTAACCCTACATTACCCTACATCCTTTTGTTTTCAAGGGAGGGGATGGATGAGCAGGCATAAAAACTAGTACCCCGTGTCATGTCCAAAGGAGCCATGTCTGCAACAACTTACAAGATGATTCCCGTCTTCACGGCAGATAACTACAAGTTACAGGACGTATTTCCGTATGTCAGAGAAACCGGTGTTTCAACTGTAACCGACTTGTTGGAATACATCTTGAGTACGTGGTTCAATGGAACGGAATCGTATCCTGGCCTGGTAAATTGGCTGCCATCCATGAGTCTCCCCGCCAAGGCATGGGCAGAGCCCGGTCTGTTATCGGTGGATGACAGAGACCGAATCCGTGTCCGCATCCATTTTGAGGATGGTCGCAAGGGATTTCTGGTCGCAATTCAGTCGGAGACGTGGAATCCGGTCTTCTTTGTCCGTCCCAACGAAGGAAATCCGTATATGACAAATTTTCTGTTGAAGTTGGGGACGGAGATGAGTGGGGGCTGTTAGCACTTGTTGGAGAGGGAGTGTCGTGATAGGGTGCGGGCGACGCTGTCTAACAACCATGGAATTTGGCGATTCCACCAAAATCTCTATCGTTCTGACGATAGGTCGCGATTTTTGGCTACAGTCTGTGTGTTCGCTTGCGACGGCGTGTTATCCGTCGTTCTTTTGCCGCGGGCAATATCCAAATCCAATCTCTACCATCATAGGAAAGGATTCCACTTCTTGTAACTAGCTCTGCCATATGATGATGAAATGCAGAGCAGGCAGTTCGTGATAATTTTGCCCGTTGAAGAACCGCCATCGCTGAGCCTGGCTCTGCTGTGTTAATGCCAGTTGAATCAAACGCACTCCACAGAGTGGGACTGCCCCCAGCAACAGAGTTCCATGAATTGCGTCGGACTCTCTCTTTATCACGCTCTAATTGTGTTTTGATAGCTGGAAGTGTTGGATAACAACCAGGAACAGCTGCTTCATACCAGGTTCGACCAGTCGTTAGGAGTGACAGATTCGCTAACTCAACTGAATCTGGACAATATATGTGTGTATTGTCGGTGAATGTGATAGTTCTTATTCCATGAAGACGTGCCCAACGATAGGCAGCCATTACAACAAGTTTGCTATCTTCTCCCTTATCATCTTTGAAACAATCTGAACGACGATTCGTTCCTTGGAGATGAGCGTGTCGTGTTATACGATTAACGCGCAGAAAGAAACAGGAGGGACTATAAGGTCCACCACGTCCACCTCCGTGTACGGCAATATATATAATATTTCGGTTTGGTCTATCTAATTCAAGATTCTCACCGGTTGGGTCTACTACGGTTCGTATATGAATTGGTCGTCCATTAATGTTATATATGTCACTACTGCCTGGACTAAAATTGAGTGGAAGATTTGTACCAATTCCATCTTGAAAACTAATGAGATTCCATAGTCTTCGCAGCTCAGTTGGTGTCGTAATTTCTGTGGCGGACATCTCTAACGGCGTTGGGCAAAATTTAGATGGAGGGGTGCGGGCGACGCTGTCTAACAACCGTGAAAATGGCGTATGACACCAAAATTCCTGTCGTGAGCGCGATAGACGGAATTTTGGTCCCCGGAAAGCGGTCCCTTTACGCTTGCGCCGATGCCGCCACGACACGTTGGAGTTCACGGTGTTGGTCCCAGGCGGGGCGGATGATGTGGGTCCAGTGCGCGGCGAACACGGGAGTGGCATCCGGCAGATAGGTTGCGGCGAAATGCTGTTGGAGGGCCACAGAGGAGTGGTCGTCCAGTAGCAGCGGACGGAGGGCGGGATGGGCGAAGAGGACGTCTAGGGCGGCATCCATGCCGTGACGGGTGATTGGCGGCTGCGGAACGGTGCCGGCCATGGTACGGAGGAAATCCAACAGAAAGGTGGCGGGAGCCTCTAGGAGGGGACGGTCCGGTGGCTGGAGCGGGCGGTCGGGTGCTTCGATGGCGATGTCATAGAGGTAGGCGGTGTACGTGTGGATGATTTCTTGGTTGATGGAATCGGCGATAGCGGCGGACATCTTGCGTCTGTGGCTGGTTGGTTTGGGGGGTGGGTAGCGGTGGCTATGTCAAATTTGACGGGTGTTGGTGGCCGGTAGGGTGTTACAGTACCCATACAACGACGATGGATTCTGATTCTACTAACATGGCGACTACTGTGATGGAGACGACTGCGGCTGCGACTGTGACAGTGGAGACGACTGCGAATGCGACTGTGACAGAGGAGGCTGTGACAGAGGATGATATTCTGCCAATTGCGGCAACAGAGGATATCACGATGGAGGATGACACTTCTTCTGTGACAACGGATGTCACGATGGAAGAGGAGGAGGAAACGGTGACGGTGGCGCCATCGCCGGGTGAGCTTCTATTGGATGCGTCGGCTGGAAGGATGGAATTCATGGAGCCATTACCGTCGTCACCTCCCGTGACACCTCCTCCTGCGGAGCAACTAACAATGGAACCCCCTGCCCTTGTGCGTCGCCGGTTTGTGCGTGAGAGGGCGGACTCTTCGGATGACGACGACTATGATGGAGGCTTACCGGTTCCAACATCGCCACTGGTCCGACAGGTGGCCCTCCCAACAAGCTGGAAAGACAATGTGGAAGCAATTCAGCACGTGGTGACCGATTCGGAGGCAGAGGCGGACGATGAGGGGGATGAGACGGAAGAGGAGACAGACGACCCAGATGCTGATGTGGAGGCGTTTGCACCGAATGGAATGGTTGTTCAGATTCCAATCTGGCTGTTTGTTCTGATGGTGGTCCTGTTGGTCGTGTATCTGCTGCTGGTGTTGTTTGTGTTGGCCATGTCACGGCACTAACTAGAATTACATTTAGCTAGTGGCTATCATAAATCTCCCGACTAAACTGTTCTCTAGAAATCTCTAATTCACAGTCTACTGTCGTAGACTAAACGACAGTTAATTAGACAAACAAGAAAACACTCTAGTCTAATATTTATTGAATAGCGCTAGCAAATACTTACTTGGAAGGTGCCCGCCAACGAACCGCACCTTCAATATTTGAATATCCTTCGGCCTGATGAAAAATAAATGGACATAAAACGGCCACCTTTTTGGGATATTTCTTCTGATAACGAACCAGCGCAGAGTCAAAGGTGATGCGGGACTTTTGGAGTTCTGTCAGAACATGTTGGGCGGCTTCTGCGGTCCGGAATCCATATGCGTGTCCGCCATAGAGTTTGACATCTGGTGTGGCGGTAAGAGGGGTCCATTCGCGCCCCTGTTTTCGTGTCGTTTTCCGTTCCCTTGTTCGTTTAACAGTTGAACGACGTATACAGAACTCTTTGTCGGCCTTGCGGTCTTTCACGGGAAGTGCACCAAAATACAGAAGATTGGCGGAGGGGGGAGCGGAGTCAAACAGATGACGGAGGGTGGCGGTTGTCTGTGCGTCGGTCGGGACTGCATCATCTTCCAAAATAAGAAGCGGAAAATGATTTGCGGCAATGGCGGCAGCGATGGCTCCGGTATGTGACAGATAGGCGCCCAGTCGTCCAGCACGGGCTTTGTGGGTGCGGGCAACTGTGTGGAATCCGGTAAACGCGGCGGTGGGAAGTTTGACACCTTCCACGGCATCGAACCAGTGTAGATGAATGTTTGATGCGGGTAAGCCGGCGGATGTCCATGCGGACTGGAATTGCTCATAGCGATTTGTTCGGCGGGGTAGATGGATTACATAGATATGCGGTAATTCTGACATTGACCTGCTGGTCTCCCTTGTCTAGGGAACAGAATAAATCAAAATATTGGTTTAGGTGTTATTTTTGATTTTTAGTGTTTGTTTCTTACATTGGGACAAACAGAACGACGACTTACACGGCGTCCTCCTTCGTAGCCAGAATGGATGCCAATTGGTCACGGAGGGCGGCGATTTCGGCACGGAGGGCGGCAATCTCATCTGTGTGACCGGTCGCAGTGACAGTGTCTACCGGCATAGGAATCTTGCGGGGACGACCCACGGGACGCTTGACCGGTGGAGGAGCAGCGGCCTTGGCAGCACGCTCTTCGGCCTTGCGAACCCGCTCCGCTTCCTTTGCAGCACGCTCTTCGGCGCGGCGGGCTTTGGTGGCGGCGATTACGGCCTGCGCAGCGGCCAGACGCTCTGCGGCGGTCATGGTTGGGGCGGACTCAACGGAAGTAGCAGAAGAAGGAGAAGGAGAGGACATGTTAGTGCTGGGGGAAGGGCAGAAAGGTTCTTGTTCAACGGTCGTGTGTAGAGCAAGAGCCTGTTGGGCCCTGACAGGTGTGAACGATGGGTATCAATTTTTGCCTGGGGGTCAATGGGCTGCGACAGCAGGGGCCGGCAGAACTGACACCGGTCCGATATCCTCCAGCAGTGACAGACGCTTGGGCAGACCTGGTGGAACGTCGGTCCAGTCAGGCGGCGGAGCCGCGGAGCGATAGTAGCGGCGGCGGAGAATGTCACAGAGGATGGCGGTCTGGCCACGGGCGCGAACACGAACTAACAATTCCACGGTGCGACCGTACTCTGGACTGACAGAGCGCCACAGATATGTGTGACCGGGGTCGATGTTGGCGGGACTGACGGAGTCTGACATAGTGGCTGGGATTTGACTTGTTAGCTTGGAGGAGGGGGTCGGGTTCTTCCTGGTCGTAGAGGGAGAGCCTGTTGGTGTCGGTGGCTGGCGCGGGGGGTTGTGCCGTCGCATTTTTGCTGGGTTTTGCTATTGAATCGTCCAAAATCGCGGTTTCTATCGTCGGGGCGGCGGATACTGGTGTGGTTTCTAATGTGAGTGACAGTAGGTGTGGACTCCGATGCCAAAACGGTGCGATTTTTTTGGGAGGGGACCGGTACTCCCGCCACCGCCCCGGATTCTGTAGGCTAAAGCACAGAATCCTACCAAAATTGGGTCGTTTTGGGAGGGCGCAATGGCACCTCTTGTTAGTCTATTGGCGTTTTTCGTGTGTTTGTGCGGTTTTCTATTGTGACGCCCCCGTTTTGACGGCTCAATCACATCCCTCCGCATCCCAGCGACAGGCCTGGGAACAGTACCCGCCGTAGGGAGTGGGCTCTCCGCAGCAGTTACAGGGACGCAGGGGAGCGGTACCGTGTTTGGCGATGTAGTCCTGGTCGGCTTTTTGGGCCCGACAGAAGGAGCAGACATGGGAGTCATGTTGTGTCCAACAGAGTCCGCAGCCCGTACAGACCGTCTCTGTCACGAATTCGGCAGCTGGATAGTCGGTCGGCACCGCTGGAGAGATGAGCAAATAGGGTTGACGTTTGAGACTGAAGCCGGCGGCGTGGGAGATGAACACCGTCTGGTCGGGCTCTTCGGCGACGTGGAGCGTGTAGATGTCGGGGTCGGCGGGTGTTGGCTTCTTGACCCAGGACAGAGGACAGGGACGACCCACCGCGGTAGGATAGGGGAGTGTGCCCAGCTCTGTTGGTAGAGGGGTGGGTTCGATGCGCGGACGCATGAGACCGGGCTCTGTGTCGCGGATTTCCACGAACTCCACGGCGAACGCATCCGGGGCGTCGACTGATGGAGCTGATGTGAATTCCACGATGGCGGCATCGTTCTGGTCGCGGGTCAGGATAATCTGTCGGTTGCTGTCGTAGTCGGACGGAGCTGACAGGGTGACCCACTGGATGTCATCGTTCAGCGTCGTGGAGATGCGCTGACGGAGGAGGGGGGTGGCAGAAGCAGAGGCTGACATATTGGCTTGATGTTAGTTTGAAGGAGGATAGATTGACGTCTTTTGTCTCTCAGGTCCCTACATACCGGTGTGGGGCTGTGTTGGGGCGTCAATTTTTCAAGCCTGATGCGTCAGCATCCTATAAATGCGGGAAGTCATTTGGCCTTTGTTGCCTTGGTCGTTTTGACGGCCTTTGTTGCCTTGGTCGCTTTGGCTGCCTTGAGCGCGTCCTTGCGTGCCTTCTCTGCTGCCTTTTCAGCGGCCTTCACGGCTTTCTCTGCGGCTTTGAGGGCGGCCAAATACTCCCGCTCTGCAGCGGTGCGACGGGGAGTGGCAGTGGTCCGTCTAGCAGTGGTGGCTTCTGTTGCTGTTACATACCTCCGTGGAGGTGTTGGGGGAAGCTCCCGCATCAGAATGGGAGTGCGGGGGACATCTGGCATGCTGTCCACAATATCGTAGGCCGATTGCATCATGGCCATTTCATAGATTTCCTTGGCGGTGTAGGACATGATGGATTGGATGGGAAGAAAGGTGACACGTGGCTTCTTCGTAGTCGTGTGTTACCTAACACCAAACGAACAGGGTTGGGTGCCCAATTCACCTTTTGCGGCGGCGTCAGGTTCGTATTGTCTCTACCAAAATTTTTTGTTTTGGTTTCTGTTTCTGTTTCTGTTTCTGTTTCTGTGTTTTTGTTGGTGTTCTGTTTTTGTGGAAGACCAGGGAGGCTCAGATGTCATCCACGTCGATGTCATCCTCCGCGGCTGCCGTGCCGGCTCCGCCCACCGCTTCTTTGATAGCGGCTTCCGATTCGGCGAACTCTTCCATGACCACCTCCATCTTGTCACGGGTGGCCTCTACAATGTGGGCCTTGATACGGGCGATGGCGGCTTCTCCCTTGGCGGCCTCTGCCTTGGAGATGTCCCAGCTCCAGCCATCGTCGTCGGTCTCCTCCTCCTTGGCATCTCCGATGGCGAAGAAGCCGTGGGGAATCTTGACAGAAAGACGGGCCATGCCGGCCTCCAGATGGGGATAGAGAGCACGGGGCACCTTGGCGGCGACCATGCCGCCGCTGAAGAGAACGACATCGTCGCGGGCCATGACGTACTCCAGATGCGTCTTCGTTCCAGAGCGACCCCGGATGCTGATGGTCTTGCTGATGCGGAATTTGTCGATGGTGCCATCCTGGAGCTGGATTTCCAGTTGGCTGCCACCGTGGTTCTTGATGACACGGGCCAGTTGCGTGGCGGTCCGGGTCATGTAGAGAGCCAAGTCGTCGGATGTCTTGGCGGTGTCCAGTGCCGTGACAAAGGCGGCTAGACGGGAATCATTGGCACGTGTTGCGCGCGCATGGCGCTTACCTCCGCGGCGGGCTGTAGAGGACATGTTGGTAAGGAGGTTATGCTCTGAAAGAGTCTATAACCGACGGATGTGGGCTTTTATGGAGAGAGAAAGGATTGAAATCTGCGTCTTTGCTTCAGTCGAATCCTGCTTGAGGGGCTGGTCGGGCTCAGCTGCCGTCAATTTTTGTTTTTGGGATTTTATGCGGGTAACAACTGACCGACAGTATGGAGTGTTCTCTCTCCCACGTCCAGGGGAGTCAGAAGGGCGGATGTCATATTGCGGAGACGGTCACAGTTTTGCCGGAGGCGACTGACAATCGGCGTCATGTCGTCTGCGGTGGTGGTGACATGCAGAAGGGCAACATCCTCCATGATAGCATCGGCGACACGGCGTTGTGCGGCTTCTTCGCTGCCGATGGAGCAGCCGTAGAGGGGACCACAGCAGCGGGGAGCATAGGAGCTGTAATAGCCCATCGTGTTCCGCGTGTAGGGAGATGTCGGTCCGTGGAGGGGGCAACAGTCGGGTCCAGTGGGGATGGAGGATGGACGGAGAGAGGGACGGTGACGGGGCATGGCGGTGACTGACATGAGTGAAAGGAGGATTCCTATGGAGAGTGGCGATCCTTGTGTCTTAGGAAGGGTCACGGTCTGTTGTGAGGCTCTTTAGGTGCCTGGTGGGTGGCAATTTTAGGGTGACCAAAAGTCTCAAACCAAAATTCTGTTTTTCTTTTGGCCTTTTACGGATTTTTGTTTCTGAGGTTATTCGTCAGCGTATTTCCGCAGAGCATCTCCGTCCCTACTGCATTCTGCATGACGATGTTTCACTAGAGCTTCAATATACTCATGGGTGGTTGAGGCAGCTTTGGTCCTTTTCCTGAATAGCATTCCTGCATTGTTTCCCTTCCGGAATGCTTTGGAAGCCAATTTGCCAGGGAGGCGGACATCGCTTGCGGCAACGTAGGGTCTTGGTGTGACAGTTAGTGGCGGAGAGTCAGATGTCGTGATGGCGACACGGACAGTCGTCTTCTTGACGACTGTGATGGAAACCTTCGTGGTGCTCATCTTAGAGCTTGAGTAACAGAAAAGGGATTGAGTTGCGTCTTTGCTTGTCAGTGTCCCTACTTGTGGGGTTCTGAGTAGGGTTCGTGTGTCAATTTTTGCTGACACAGAAGTCACATGGTTGTGGTCCAACCAAAAGAAGCTTTCGCTCCTTTCGGTTTTTTGTTGGGTTTTGTTTTTCGGCTGTTTGTTTTGTTGGTATTGTGTCTGCCTTACCGCTTCTTGCGCCCATGCTGTGCGCAGACGCTCTTGCCCTTGGCGGGACGGCGGGAGCACTGCGTACCGTTCTGCGTGATGCAGAGGCAGAAGTCGGGGTCCATGTCAATCTCCAGGTCATCATCTGCTGCAGTCCGCAGCGATGCAACTTCCGTAAGAAGCATTTCCATGTCGTAGTCGGACGGAGGGACATATCCATTAGAGGCCGCACCAGCGGCTGCGCCGCCTGACATGCCAGGACGCCATGCTGGAGAGGGTTTCGGTGGCTCTACCTTCTTGATAGTCGGAATGGTAACAGGAGTGGGAGTGGGAGTGGGAGTGGGGACACCTGTTAGTTTCCGTGTTAGCGTATCGGCGAAGGTGGAGGGGAAGTTGACAAGAGAAGCCGACAGGAAGAAGCTGATATCTGCCGTGGTCCAGGTGATGGGGGGTGACAGGTCAGGAGTGCCCAGCGCGGAGCTGAGCGCGCGCAGAATCTTGTAGTCTGCGCTCATGGAGGCGGTCGCCAGAGGACCGGTTGTAACGATTCGGACGGTGTATCCAACCACACCGTCCCGGGTTGAGGGAGTGAGAGAGAGAGAGAGAGAATCCATAGTGCTTCGGTTTGGCGATGTGGTTCGGGTCTTTCCTAATAATCATGCGCCTACAGGAAGGCTCTTTCGGTCCCGGGGGCTGTCAGCTTTTTTGGGTATGGAGTGTTGGTGGTTACGGCAAAAGAGACCACTTACCGTTCCGTCCGCGTTTATAGGCTCCTGCGGAGCATAAACGCTACCAAAATTTTTGTTGTTTTTGGTTTCTTTTGTGTTTATTTTATGAGATGTGTGGGTTACAACGAACGTGTTGCTCCTCCCCCTCCTTCCATCGCAACAGAACGAAGAGCTTCCTGGACACGACGCTCTACCTCTGCCTCAAAGGCTGCTTTGCGGGCGGCCTCCTCTTTTGCGTGGGCAGCCGCCGCTTCTGCATACTTGATTGCGGCTAGGCGGGCAGCGACTTCCTTTTGGATACGGTCCTCTTCTGCTTTCGCCCAAGCAGCAGCAGTCTGAGCTTTCAGCTCTTCTTGATATGCGGAGACCTTTGCTACAATATCAGATGCCCATGCGGGGACGAATGATTCTACCAGCTTGAATGTTCCATCCGGTTGCCAAACATTCCTCTTCAACCCTGGGACAGACAGCATGTGGAGGGCAGGATGCCGGGTTGCCTTGTGCTCAGCCCATTCAACTAGAGGGGCCAAGACATCGGCCGGGTTGCGGGGCATGGCCCGCGGGTGGCGGAAGCCGACTACTTCTGTGTCAGGAGTGACAGGGGATGCGTTTGCGGCAATTACAGCATCAACTTCACTGGAAAGACTCTCCAGATACTTCTTCCGGTGCCACAGGAACGTATTGTAATCCAACATGATGTGATGGAGAGACGTTTCCATCGTGTATCCTCCTAGAGGAGCACCATGGCACGGCTGTGGTGGGACGGGGTTCGGACACTCAAGGGAGGGGGTAATCCGACCTAATTCCATGCGAAGGTCGTTCAACATCGCATAACGACTCATGTCGTCCGGGAGCTTTTGTAGCACCTTGAGTATCTCATCCTCTGATGAGGTTAAGAGAGAAGGGGTCGTGAGTACCAGAGACATTCTGGCCGGTGTGAGTAACAAAGAGAGAAAAGTAACAGGGCGATGTTGGTCGGGTCTTTCCTAATGAATCATGCGCCTACAGGAAGGCTCTTTCGGTCCCGGGGGCTGTCAGCTTTTTTGGGTATGGAGTGTTGGTGGTTACGGCAAAAGAGACCACTTACCGTTCCGTCCGCGTTTATAGGCTCCTGCGGAGCATAAACGCTACCAAAATTTTTGTTGTTTTTTGGGTTTTGTATGGAATGACAGGGGCATCTAGACCTCTGTAGTGATCTCTACAGCTTCGCTGTCGGGACCGAAGATGTCCAGAATCAGCTGGGCACGGGTGGCACGGTATGCATCACGGGCCTCCGACAGGCCGGGTAGGACGAAGACAGTGTCGGAATCGCACGGGAGAGAGCTGTAGTAGTCCTCTTCGCGCTCCAGTTCATCCAGAGCGTTCTGAAGATTCCAGAACTCGTAGAGCCGTTCATTCGTGACAGTGGCGGGCAGGTTGGTTGCGCTGACAAGGGACAGGATGTCACTCTCCTCAAAGTCGCGCCAGCGGACAACCTCAATGTAGTCGCCGGGACCAACAACCTCAAAGGAGCGGGTATCGGGATACAGGCGGACATAGGTGGCTGAATGGTCCAACAGGAAGGGAAGTAGGGGAAGAACGGCGTATTGGCGGCTGTCGGTGGAGACAGTCGGTTCGGTTGAGGTAGAGGTAGAGGTAACGGCACTGGCAGGAGGGGGTTTATAACCTGAGGAGTGCTCCCACACTTCCAGGTCAAGCAATGTGTCAGTCCATCGGAGCAACCCGGGACTCAAGGCGATTGGTCGTCATTTGACGACCCTCACAGCGCAGTATGTGGGCTAACACGTAGGAGCTTGGGGACTCCCTTACGGATGTGTCAGCTAGTATCCGGAACCGCTGAGACTTGAACTCAGTCGGCCTCTCAAGATCATCAAGGGACGGTAGCCATCCGTCCTATGTGCAGGAGAGTTGTGCAGCGAAGAGTCTGCTGCCACTCAGTTACATTCCTCCTTGTAGGAACTCCAAGACCGCTAGGGATGGGTCGGGGACACACGTTTCTATGCTGAGCAGCCGCTGCACCGCGGGACCACGAATGGCCCGCTGAGCGCAGTACTTACACTAGCCTTCCATGCATGCTGGAGCCAAGGTTGGGAACACTCCCAGAGTCGCTTCCTCTTCCTCACCGGGCCCCCCTGGGGGTGGGGCCTATTTGGTGGGTCGGTTGGGTCGGCTCCCCGCTTCAACTTTTCGATGATTGGAATGGGTTTCCGGTTCGCGTAGAGTAACAAAATGTGTCATGGGACACATCCCCTCATTTCAACCGGAGCAACGGCTCTACGGGCGTCCAGAGTGTAGCCGAACCTCCGTCAGAACGGAGGCCTCCAGGATGCTGCTCTTTGGCAGGAAACCCGGAGTAGTGGCGCTCTTTGGTGTCGCAAATTGACACGGGACAGAGGTCATGCAGAATGTTAGAAGGCACAGGATAGGCGGCGTCAAACTGCGGAAAGATGGAAGAAGTTGTGTTTGTGGCTAGAATCAGCCGTAACCAGAGCGCCCCCACCGCGCGCTTTGGCGTCCCAGCCTTCCGTTAAGATATATCCTAGTCTGACACTCTAGGAGAGTGACAGAGCAGAAAGTTGCTGGGTCCGGCGGCGCGACAGCGCCGACTTAACCTCTCAGCTTGCTGAGAGGGCCGGGTAGCTCTTTCGGAGCAACCTATTTACCGACTCTACTGGCCGTCATTCCCGTCAACTTTTTCCGGTCAAGAGAGCTGGAGAGAGCTCTTACAGAAAAGTTGATGAATTTGACAGATTGTGACAGAGCTGACAGAAAAGGTGGAAATCCGTCTCTTTCAGGAGAGAAATCTCTGTCACATCCGTCAAGTTGCGCCCCTACGCACGAAAAAGTTGACGATTCTGTCTTCAACTTTTCCGCAGGAGTTCTCTCCAGCTCTCTTGGCCGGAAAAAGTTGACGGGAGTGCCGGCCGGTAGAGTCGGTAAATAGGTCACATCCCAGGAACACAGGGATAGACCAACAACCCCCTCCGGTTGCCACCGATTGGCGACCACCCGGATCCGCGGCTCACTCCTCTTGGGAGTCCCGCGGTGTGTGGTGAGGGATAGAAAGCGGCTCTGGGAAGCCGTCTCAATCTTGGGCTCTGCGTCCGTGGAATGTCAGTGTAAGTACGGAGGGTGCCCTGTCGCGAATGCGACAGGGTCTCCGCGGCTGCTCGGCAGGAATCGGACGTCGTATTTCCGCGACGGGAATCTGAGTTTGACACAAGAAAGACGGTTGACTGAGCGGCAGCCTACTATCTGCGTCACTAACTCCCTGCACATAGGACGGATGGCTTCCGTCCCTTGATGATCATGGGAGGCCGACTGGGTCTGTTGCGAAAGCAACTGAAGTCCCAGCGGTCAAGGTTTCTAGCTAACAAGACCTCAAGGAGCCACCAAACTCCAATTGTTAGTCCACATACTGCACTGTGAGGGAGGCAAACGCCTCCAACTGCCTATAGCTTCCGGGTAGCGCCGGATAGCTGAATCAAGAGCCGTCCTTCTTAGCGTGAGAGCGCTTTGAAGGGCTTAAACCGTCTCTCGCCAGCACCCCCGTTAAAACCGACCTTGCCGTAACCGCTTCGAACTCCGTGACCGCCCAATCCGTTATCCGTGATGCCATTGTTTCCAATTCTAACACTGGAATCAAGGCTGCCGCTGCTCTCTCTTCCCGTATCGCCGCCAGACGCACCGCTTCCCGCAAGGGAAAGGGAAAGTTTGAGGCGAAGGCCGCCGCCAAGGTAGATGAGATTGTCTTTGATTATATTGATTTCCTGACAGAGGTGGCTGCCTCTGCCGCTGACCTGGACCCCGCCGTAACGGGGAATATGCTCTTGGCCCGTGTGACCAGGAATGTCGGTGGAAATCTCCTGTCCGTTGTGACACAGATGGGAGAGACCGACTCTATCCGCATCCCCGGTGCCCTCCGCGCCAAGGGAAAAGTCGCCCACAAGCGCCACAAGAGCCACGTCTTCGGTGTCGGAGACGTCATCATCGTTGAACACGGTGATGCGAAGGGGAAGTTTGACTCTCCTGCTCTGTTGGCCATTCTGGATTCCCGCTTTTCCGAACTTGGCTATGTGACACCTGCCGGTTTCTTCTCCTGTGCGAAGGATGCTTCTGCTGTCGCCGAAGAGCTGGCCGCTTCCAAGGAGGATGCCGGTTGGGAGTTCGACCGCACGGAGGAGACCGCCAAACTCCTCAAGACCCGCTCCCTCCACGCCAAGGGAGGTGCCGGTGCTTCTTCCGATGAGGAGGAGGTGGATGTGGATGCCATTTGAAGCTCCGTCTGTAACAAAAAACACAAAAAACTGTCCTATCTTATTTAATGTCCAGTCGTCCTGTCTGTCCTGTTTGTCCTGTCCAGAAACCAACATCGCCCTGTCTGAGGGCATTTTGGTGACTCTGGACCGTTACAAAAGTGAGGGTGGCGCGGCTCAAAAGTCCCCGTCTGTCGGGTATAGGCTCAAAGAGCATAAACGCTAAGAAGTCCGGATTTGTAGGATGCTGCGCATCACAAATCCTAACCAAAAAGAGAGCAAGGACGGGCCCTCAGTCTGGTTGTTTTTCTGGATTGTTGATTTTCTGTATTTTTCTGTTTATTTGTGTAGGTTGATTAACCGGAAGCTGCACCACCTCCCTGCCGTGCCAGCTTGGCAGCCCATTCCCGCTGCATCTTGCGGGTCGCTTCTGGGTCGCACGTTCCGCGTACGGGAGGGTGGAAGGCCCACAGCTCAGCGGAGCTGACCTTCCAGGCTTGCCAGGAAGCCGGCCATCCCATATCAGGAGAGCCATAGAAGGGCTCTAGTCGGGCCAGAGTTTCAGGTGCCACTCCGTGACCCAATCGGGCACTGACCAGAACAAACAGAGTGGTCTGGTCAATGGAATCCCGTGTCTCTCGACCGGCATGGTCGTGTCTCTTATGTTGTTGGACCTTCCACTGGAGATTGACAAGCGCGTCAAACTCATCTCCTGGCACTCCGCGGGCCAGAGCGGCATCGCGGTCCAGAGCTCCGTCTGGGAGGGTACGAAGGTCCCAGGCCACGGACCAGAGGTCTCCCACGGTGGGAGGGAGAAGATAAGCAGGAGCGGAGGCAGAGGGAGGAAGACACAGGGCAGAGACACACTTTGTTGGCGGAAAGGCAGCCGGATGGTTCCAGCGGATGAGAGTAAAGACGATGCGTTGGATGACAGAAGGGGCAAGAGAGAGAGGAGACACAGGCGCTGGGACGGGCGCCGCACCAGAAGGAGGAGTAACAGGGAGCGTAACCGGGTGAGACTCACTTGCAGCAGCCATTTCTGGTGTTACAAATGAGGGCGATGGAGTTCGGGTCTGTCCTAATAATCATGCGCCACAAGCCAACTCTGAGGCGGGGGGAGGGCATCAACTTTTTCCGGTTGGGAGTTGCGTCGGAGTGGGAGTTGGCTTCTGGTGTGGGAGTCAGAGAATTGGGAGAGCTAACAGGAGACTCTTGGGCACAAAAAGTTGATGGGTCAGCCACCCCCAAAGGAGTGGGTTTTGGCACTGTTCTTGACGTATAAGAAAACTGAAAGTCAGGCCATTTCCGCGTTCTGCCATCACAAGCAAAGATGGCAGCCCGCGTTTCATACCGCTCCAAGTGGGCGGCTCTAGCTGAGGAGGAGTCGTCTTCGGACGATGAGGGGGAGAAGGGGAAGGGAGGAGGAGGAGGGATGGACATTGTTAGCTCTGTGACAGTGACGCCTCCGTCCATGGATGATGTTCTGTGCGCCATGGCTGCTGGAGACCGCAGTTGGGCCGACATCATGGATGAGATGTCCGGTGTTCCGGCTGCGACGTCTGCTAGCTGCGCACCCGTTGTGCGGGCACGGCGGACCAACACCTGGGATGACTTCTGCGCTCTGCCGTTTTCCGCGGGGCTGCGGGAGCTCTGGGGAGACTGTTACGACTGTTCGTCTCTCACGGAGGCGGACTGGAACGACATGATGCGCTGGCTCTTTGACGCCGGTTGGGATGTCGGACGGTACGACCGGAATTGTGTGGAGTTTGAGGTGGAGAATGGTCCGTCGCGGACGTGGATTCCGCCGGCGGAGTTGGAGGCCATGTTGGAGGAGGATGCCGCTCTGCGCCGTCGGTCGCACCCACGGCGGACTCACGGACACGGACACGGACACGGACATGGAGGGGCAGCGGATTGTTGCTCTACGGTGGCGGCTCCCAAGGAGCCCAAGGAGCCCAAGAAGGTGGTCGTGGTTCCGCGGTTCTGTCGGGAGGGCACGGCCTGTGCGAAGACGGACTGTCGGTACGTCCATGGTGACACCATCCAGAGGGTCAATAAGCCGTGTGGGTTCGGTGCGGACTGCGGCAAGGGAGATGCGGCCAAGAGGGCGATGTGTTTGTACATGCATCCGGGGGAGGAGTGGTCGGATTCCCTGGTGATTCGGCGGCCTACTGTTACGGCATAGAGGGGAGGGTGGAAACAAACAAAAACCAGAAAAAGAACAAAACAAAAACTGGAAAACCAAAAAAATTTTTGGTCACAGTTTGTGCTTTTGCCTACAAACTGGGAACGCGGACTAACTGCTCTGACCTCTGGACTCTGGATTCCGCCGACGCTCCTGACACAAAAAAGTTGACAGGTGGGTAGGCCGGGAAGACTGGCTTGTGGGGTTCTTGATTAGCAAAGACGCGACGCATCCCCCTTCTGTTGAAAAGCACTTAAGATGGCTTCTTCTACGGATTCTAAGACTCTCACGCGTGTTATCGCTCTGGAGACCCGGTGCGGGACTCTGGAGGCGGACCACGAGACTCGACTCACCGACCTGGAGGCCCGGGTCGCAGAAATCCCAGCACTTCTAGTCCGCATTGCGGCTCTGGAGGCTCTGGGTGTCGTCGCAGTGGAGGCGACGGCAAAGAAGGTGGTGACGACCAAGGGTGCGGCCGGTCGTCCCAAGAAGGAGACTCTTCCCCCAGTAGCTCTACCGGAGGGAATGGAGGAGGCTCCGGGGCCGGAGGCGTATCGGCTCAAGGAGGAGGAGATTCAGGAGGGAGTGTGCATCGGACGCTGTGTTGCCGCGGGTGACAAGCGCTGGAGCATTGAGATTATGGCGGAAGCGCAGTGTGGCGCGCCCGTGGAGGAGGGGGCAGACCTCTGTGCCGCTTGCGCAGAGAAGGCGGAGCGCTATGAGACCGACAAGAAGTTCCGCAAGTGGCACGGAACTGTCCGTGAGGAGCCTCCTTCCTGGATGCACATGCTGGGAACTGCCTGGGCACAGCAGGCTCTGGAGGGCGGTCGGCTGGTCTGGAATCCGGCGGGGGCTGCGGCTGTGGGTGGAGCCGGTACGGGTGACAGCGCATCCACAATGTCGGGCGATTCCGGCAGCAAGATGTCTGTCGCGGAGAAGCGCAAGGCCGCTGCCTCCAAGAAGGCGGAGGAGAAGGAGGTCAAGGAGGTCAAGAAGGCGGAGGAGAAGGCTGCCAAGCTCAAGGCCGCGGAGGAGGCCAAGGAAGCCAAGCGCAAGGCCGCAGAGGAGGCCAAGGCCAAGAAGGCGGAGGAGGCCAAGGCCAAGAAGTCCACCAAGTCTCCTGCCAAGAAGTCCACCAAGGTTCCCAAGCCCGTTGCGGATGCGGATGAGGATGAGGATGAGGAGGAGGAGGGTGCGGCCGCGGTGACTGCTCCTGCCCGCGCGGATACCGCGGCTCTGGTGGTGAAGGCCAAGGGCTCCGTGGAGCCGATTGGTGAGGAGCTCTTCTGGCGCGTCGGTGCCAATCTCTGGGAGTACGACCTGGTGGAGAACGCCAAGGGTGCGTGGGCCGGAATCCTCCATGCTGATGGAGAGACCATTGACCGCACGGCGGAGGAGCCGGCCGATGATGATGAGGAGTGAGGTGGAGGGGGGTTCCATGCTCACCCCCGGGCAGGGAGGGGAGGGGGGGGGTAACAAACAACAAAACCCAGAAAAAGGGACAAAACAAAACCAAACAAACACTGGAAAACGCCCAATCAAACGATTGGGCATCAACGGGATTGTAAGACAATCCCGGAAACCAAAAGAAAACAAAAATTTTTGGTAGCGTTTATGCTCCGTAGGAGCCTATAAACGCGGACTTCAAAGGATTTCTGCTTCGGCTACGAAGCCTAGAAATCCGGACGGGGAGGTTATGATGCGTAGCATCCTATAACCGACGGCTTTGAGCATAAATGCGGAAGGTAAGGATTTCTGCTCTGAAGTGGACAGGAGGACTAACAAGAAAGGATTCCACTCCATCCTGTTCGTCATGCATAGCCTGATAATTTTGGCCTAAAAAAAGGTGATAGACTCTTTAGGTCCTCCCCTTTGCTTGTGGGGTTCTTGACAAGCAAAGACGCAAATCATTCCCCTTTCTGTTTTTCCAAGCATTCAAGATGGCTTCTTCCAAGACTGACACTATTCTCCTCCGCATTGCCAACATCCGCGCTGAGCTGGATGCGCTTACGGCACTGGTTACGGCACCGGCACCTCCCTCTGTGCCGTTGTTGCTGCCATCCACTCTGATGGCAACTGTTACGGAACTGACAACTCCTCCTTCTAGTCCTGCTCCTGTCCCATCTGCGCCCATCCCGGGTGCGCCCAAGAAGGTCGGTCGGCCCCGCAAACTGACACCTCTGTTGCCGTCGGGGCTCACGGAGCCTGCGCCGTCCGCGTATCGTCTGTCACCGTCCGACATCAAACTGGATGTCTGTGTTGGGCGCATCTGCCGTGATTCCTTCAAGGATACCCGCTGGAGCAAACCCATCTACGGAGAGGCACAGTGTGGCGCGACCGTGGAGGAGGGGGGTTCGGACCTCTGCGCCGCCTGTGCTGAGAGGGCAGCACACTATGAGACCGACAAGACGTTCCACGGATGGGTCGGTCGTGTCACGGAGGAGCCTTATCCCTGGCAACACATGCTGGGAACTGCCTGGGCAAAGGCGGCCATGGAGAGCGGGAAGCTCTTCTGGAATCCGGCAGCGGCGGCGGCTGTGGGTGGAGCCGGTACGGGTGACAATGGGTCTGTCACGTCCAGTGATTCCGCTGACAGCAAGAAGGCTGCCACGGCTGCCACGGCTGCAAAGAAGGAGGCTCTCAAGGTGGAGAAGGAGGCCAAGACTGCCAAGAAGGCGGAGGAGACTGCTGCCAAGGCAGCGGCCAAGGCTGAAAAGGAGGCTGAGAAGGCCGCGAAGGAGGCCAAGACTGCCAAGAAGGCGGAGGAGAAGGCTGAGAAACTCAAGGCTGCGGAGGCGGCCAAGGCTGCCAAGGCCAAGACCGACAAGGAGTAAGGTGACAACACCAATACCAAGAACAAAACAAACACTCATAAAAAAAGAAACAATCCAAACCCACAACCAAAACCAAAACCAAAAAGTTTTGGTGTTTTTGGCCCTTGACGGCGGGGGTATATTGATTGGATTGTTTCTTTTCTGTTGGTTTCTGGTAAGGTCCTTACAGACGGGTCAATGTAATGGTCCGTCCGTCGGGATGAGTGGCGATAACTGCGGATGCCACCGCCGCATCGGCTGCAAACAGTTGCCAGATGGCCTCACGGGATGTTATGTCCCAGCAGTCCTCATCCTCCTCTTCATCATCGTCCGCATCGTTTTCCATTCGCGCGACGGCAACTGCAACGGCCCAGACACGACGGAAGCCGTTTCGGTGACAGATTTCCGGCTCTTCGTCGGGAGCTGTCCAGGTGATGCGCCACTGGGTGTCATCGTTCGCTAGAGCGGGAGGCTCTACTTCTGCTGCTGCAGGAGGAGGAGGTTCCATGCCCACCACCGGGCCGGGAGGAGGTTGGTTGTTATTGTTGTTCATCTTGGTGTAGCTTGGAATGGGAAGAAATCAGTGTCTTTACGTCAGTCAATCCCTGCTAGGGGTCATCGGCGGCGGTGGGGGGTGTCAATTTTATTCGGTTTGGAGGGGGTCCAGAACCGCCTACTGTCAGAACGATAGGCGATTGGGGGGCGGTGACCCGACGGCAATCGGTAAAATTGCCATCACAGGGGGGCGACCTGTGACGATTGCCCCCCCGGACCAGCTTACACAAAGACCTGTAACTTGTTCCTCTGGACCAGAATGTCACTGTATCTCTTTCATCTGTTGGATAGAGCGTTGATGGTGGAGCCGTTGTTACCCGTTGTTTCTACCGAAACTGTCAGAGTTGTTCTCACTGACAATCGTCCTGGGGCCAAGGCTGTCAAGATGCCTCCCAGTGCTGAGGACTATGTATGGACTTACACGGAAACCGGTGAACATGGATTGCGGCCCGTCGTTGTTACTGTCGGTGTTGGAGACCGAATGAAGAGGTAACAGGAAAGGGTGGGGGGTCAGTTATGCTCCGTGGAGCTAGCGCTATCCAATAAAGATTAGTCTAAAGTATTTTCTAGTTTGTCTAATTAACTGTCGTTTAGTCTACGACAGTAGACTAGCAGACGCTAGTCTTTACGACTGTGAATTAGAGTGTCTAGAATATGGTTTAGTCGACAGATTTATGATAGCCACTAGCCTATAAATGACTATCGTGAAAAACGGGGGCCTAAAGGTGGCGGGGTCGGTGGGTTGGCGGTGTGACGGCGTTTTGGTTGGCTCTGTCTGATAAGATACAGATTCGTGCTGCCTCCTAGCATTTTAGCATTCTAACTAACATGTCTGTCCCTGACTCCGTTCCTGTCCCTGAGACGGAAATGGAAATGGAAATGGAATTGTTACCTCCCCGTTCCGGTATCCGGTACAAGCCTCACCAGGTCGTCGGTATCCGATGGATGCTTGCGCGAGAACGTGCGGATGCTCCGTGGTGTTGTGGTGGAGTATTGGCCGATGATATGGGTCTGGGCAAGACGTTCCAGACGATTGGTCTCCTTCTCAATGCGGAGAAGACGGAATTACGGTCACTCATTGTTTGTCCTCCTGCGTTGGTTGCCGGATGGAAGGCAGAGCTCACCGCATGTGGCTTCTTTGTCTGCACGCTGTTTGACGGAGTGTCCGAATGGATTCCAGTTCCTAAAACTCACACCGGTCCCATCGTCTGTCTCATTACCTATCCCCGTCTCTGTATCGTGTATAAGACGCTGGTTCGCTCTGCCGCAGGACGCTTTGACCGTATCATTCTGGATGAAGGACATGTCATTCGCAATGGTCCTGACACCGCTAGAGGTTTGGCGTGTCTTGTCATGTCACGCTTCGCAAAACGTCGGTGGATTCTGTCTGCTACTCCCGTACAGAATGGTTACAAGGATTGGATTCATCTGTGTCAGTGGTTGGGATTCCGCGGAAAACGGGCTGAAATGGCGGAGGCGGCTGGAGATATCATGCTCCGTCGTACCATGGAGGAGTTGCGCGTAACCGGCGAAATGCCGGCCGCTCCTGTGTTCGTCGTGCGGGACTTACATATCCCTCCTGTCGCCTCTTCGGACTCTTCGGCAAAGAGCAAGACTAGGGTTACGGACTCTGAATACGACTATTTCCATCGTCTGTGTGACCAATTGGACGATATTGTCGATGATAGGGAGGTGTCTGCTCTGGTCAAACTGGAGCTCTACATGCGAATCCAACAGTTCTTGGTCCATCCACAGATTTACATACAGTCACGACGCGATTCGTTGGGTAGCGCGTTTCCGCGGGGGGATTGGACGGGTGGGGCTACCAAGTGGGCCGCCTGTGTGGAGGGAGACTTGGCGGAGGCTGTACGGGAACGGGAGGGCGCTATTGTTTTCTGTCAGTTCCGGTATGAAATGGATAGAGTCGCGGCTGCTGCTGTGGCGATGGGCGCAAAGGTGTGGTCTGTACGCGGAGGAATGTCGGCTGCGGAGATTGGCGCCGCTGTGGAGGGAGGACGTGCCGCTGTTGCTGCTGGAGAGGCTGTCGTCATGGTCGTTCAGATTGTTTCCGGGGGGGTCGGTTTGAACTTACAGTTCTGTCGTCGTGTGTTGTTTCTGTCACAGCATTGGAATCCTGCTGTTGTTCATCAGGCTGTCGGACGTGCAGTTCGCATTGGACAGATGGGGGTCGTTCGTGTCTTCATGTACCGCGTCGTTGATGATGTTATGGACAATCTGGATTTGCGGATGACAGAGGTTCATTCCGGTAAAATTGGCGTCGCTAGGGAACTCTGTTCGTCTTTCTATGAGGGATTCGGAGGGGCGGCTTCTGCCGCCCCGACAGAACCGACTTTCAGCAGAGCTGAAAGGAGGGCCGGAGGTCCAGCAAAGCTGGACTTGCCTTCGGCTAGTGCTGCGACTGCAGCGACTGTCTTTCCGCAGGAAAGACTGCCAGCAAAGCTGGAAAGACTGCTGACGCAGTCAGACAGTCGGACTGTCGTCACGACTGACTTGCCTTCGGCTAGTGCTGCGACTGCAGCGACTGTCTTGCCTTCGGCTAGTGCTGCGACTGTTACAGAGATGAAGAAAACGATTATCCATCCTACTCACACGGTATCTGCTACTGTAACTGTTGCGCATGAGAGTGAGGATGACCATGACAATGACAATGACCATGACCCGGCTTGATTCACTGCGAAGGAAGGAAAGGGACTTTTATGATTTCTGGACTCTTGACAACTGAACTATGGACTGGTTCAATAAAAAGTTGATTTGGGTTGGTCGGGGTGGTGGGTGTGTAGGTGAATAGGAGACTACGACAACTCTTATTTGCTTTCT
>Ga0214921_10002209_pt1 | contig 31968 bp, 22 predicted proteins | sample LL1505_MetaG_FD_177992 | JGI IMG/M metagenome (GOLD analysis project Ga0214921, IMG submission 177992) | Freshwater microbial communities from Lake Lanier, Atlanta, Georgia, United States - LL-1505 | ecosystem: Environmental > Aquatic > Freshwater > Lake | place: USA: Georgia | collected... | reverse complement strand
AACTTCTGGTGCAACTTCTGGTGCAACTTCTATTGAAACTTCTGGCACAACTTCTGGTGCAACTTCTTCTAGTGGTTCTGGCACAACTTCAGGCACAACTTCTGGTGCAACTTCTGGTGCAACTTCTGGTGCAACTTCTATTGAAACTTCTGGCACAACTTCTGGTGCAACTTCTTCTAGTGGTTCTGGCACAACTTCAGGCACAACTTCTGGTGCAACTTCTGTTAATACTTCTTCTAGTGGTTCTGGTATAACTTCTGGCACAACTTCTGTTAATATTTCTTCTGCTGGTTCTGGTACAAGTTCTGGCACAACTTCATGCACAACTTCTGATACAACTTCTGTTAATACTTCTTCTAGTGGTTCTGATACAACTTCTGGCACAACTTCTGATACAGCTTCTGGCACAACTTCTGATACAACTTCTGGCACAACTTCTGATACAACTTCTGGAGCAACTTCTGGAGCAACTTCAGGCACAACTTCTGTTGAAACTTCTTCTAGTGGTTCTGGTATAACTTCTTGCACAACTTCTGTTATAACTTCTGATACAACTTCTGTTAATACTTCTGGTACAATTTCTGGTGCAATTTCTGGTGCAATTTCTGGTGCAATTTCTGGTGCAACTTCTGATACAACTTCTGATACAACTTCTGATACAACTTCTGATACAACTTCTATTGAAACTTCTGGCACAACTTCTATTGAAACTTCTGGCACAACTTCTGTTAATGCTTCTTCATGTGGTTCTGGTGCAACTTCTGTTAAAGCTTCTTCTGGTAGTTGTGATACAACTTCTTCTATAACTTTTTCTTGAGTTTCTAGAGTAGTTTCATTATCTAAAATAAGTGGTTCGCTCATATTTTATAATACAAAAATATTATTTTAAGTTTTATTTTAAATAATACTTAAAATAATAAAAAATTATTTATTTACTTTCGAACTCTAAATATAGCAATTTGTTCTTGAGAATTATCTGAACCACCAAACTTTGCATCAGAATATGTCTTGTTTAGTGCTTGTAATTTTTTAAATCTAATATAGTCTGAACCAGCATAAACAAATTTAGGATTTCCAGAATACATAGCATTTCCTTTTTGTCCTGATATACTATCACCTCGTGCCTGTAATCTTGATAAATTATTTCCACCTACTTGGTTGGATTCTCTTCCATATAATATATTTGTTTCTTCAATACTATTTGTTATAACATCTCCAGCATTAAAAGCTGTTCTGAATGGTCCTAAAATATTTCTATTATAATTTAATGGTGAACTATTTAGACCGCTATTTCTCATATTACCAAATGCTTTTGTTAAATATTTACGTGATAAAGCTCTATCGTTTCCTCCATCCATTACTCCAAACATTAAAGGTGATATTCCGTTAAATCCACTCATAATTACTATAATGTTATATAAAAATATATAAAAATATATAAAAATATATAAAAAATAAAAATAAAAATAAATACTAAATAAATACTAAATAAATACTAAATAAATACTAAATAAATACTAAATAAATACTAAATAAATACTAAATAAATACTAAATAAATACTAAATAAATAGTAGCTATTTTTATTCTTATTTCTTATTATTCACATAAAATGCGCGGAGCAATATTCATAGTAATTAATTCTTGAAACATTAGTTTACATGCATACGGAATTTCAATATATTTAAAATCACTTCTATTTGAGCACATATTACAATAGTGAATATGTTCTTTATTATTAAAAGCAGCAATAGAACCACATTTTGAGCAAATAAACGTGCTATATGCATCTGATGCATCAAATATTCTACCTTTTGTAAATCGCGATGCACCGTGTGAAATCATACAGTCTCGTTCCATTTCACCAAATCTTAAACCTCCATCGCGTGCACGACCTTCTGCTGGTTGCCGTGTCAAATTTACCATAGGACCAATAGAACGACTATGTTGTTTATCATTTACCATATGTTTAAGACGTTGATAAAATGCGGGTCCAATAAATATGCTCATAGTTAGTTGTTCACCAGTTAATGCATTATACATTAGCTCATTTCCTTTTGATTCATAACCCAAATCATTTAGTTTATCAATAATACTGGAAATTTCAAATTCACCAAAACTTGTTCCATCACCAAATAAACCTAATTGTAATAATACTTTGCCTAATAGTGTTTCTTTTAATTGTGCAATTGTCATGCGACTAGGAATAGCATGAGGATTAATAATAATATCTGGTTTTAATCCGTCTGCTGTGAATGGCATGTCTTCTTCTGGAATAATATTACCAATAGTGCCTTTTTGGCCATGTCGACTTGAAAACTTATCACCAATTACTGGTTTGCGATAATTTCGAATACGAACTTTGCAAAAATTGTAGCCATCTCCGTTTGTTTCAATATAATTTTTATCAACATAACTTTCTTCATGTGTCCTAAATGAAATGCTTTCATCGCTATATTTCATCGTTTTTGTAAAATCATTTTTATTTTCTTTGATTGGCAATACTTTTCCAATAATAATATCTCTGTCTTCTAATAATGTATTTTCTTTAATAATTCCATTTGAATCTAACTTATCATAATTAGCAAATTTCATATTTTTTGTATTACTTTTATCTGGTTTACACCTAACTTCTTCATTTCCAAATAGTTTTTTATCTTCATCTTTTTCTGTGTGATAAATTGTAGCTAAAAATAGTCCTCTATCAATCGAACCTTTATTAAATAATAGCGAATCTTCTTGATTATATCCGCTATGACTAGCAATAGCAACTATTACTTGTTGGCCAGATGGAATATTATTTAGTTTAATAATATTCATTACTCGTGTTTCAACAAGTGGCCGCATAGGATATGTTAAAACATATGCAGTTTTATCCATTCTATTATCAAAGTTGGTTACATATACTCCAATTGCTTGTTTACCCATAGCACTATTATGTGTCATAAACCCACCTTTAATAAAGAAGCTATGATTTTCGGATTGTGTAGTAATATCCGAAATAAGAACATTTGATATTTTAGTCTTACTTAATAATGGAATAAATAATGCATCATTAATAATTTTGCATTTATTGACAAATAAATCAATAGTTATAGATGCATCATAATATTTGTATTGTTTATATGTTAAATATTCAACAATTAATGCACTCCTAGTATTTTTATAGTTATTATATTTATAGCCAATTATGCTATTATTTTTAATGAGATTAGTTTCATCATTATTGATTTGTAATCCAATTTCATTATAATCCATTAAATAAATGTTATTTGTCAACTCTTTTTTAATATCTTGATTTCTATAAAATTGTGTATTTCCGATTCCAAAATAACTAAATAATTGCGAAATTGAATAAATCAGCTTTACTAAGTCTTGCTTTAAACTAGTATTTTTACAAAAGATGAGTGGTTCAATATAATATTTAACACAACCATCTTCATTACAATATAAAATAGAACTGCCACATCCACCCTGAATTCCTGCTAAAAATTCCCGTTTTACTAAATCAGACCCTTCTTTAATCCACTCAGGAATATCTTCATAATATACTAATGAATTATTTAATCCTAATACTAGCAATAAGCATGCAAAAGCACCTTTATAATACACAGTAAAATCGCTATTTAGTTTAGTATTGTTTTCTGGTGAATTAGCTGTTTTGCTTTTTGTTTTAGCAAATCCTAATTCTTCAACATCTAGCTCAAAAAGTTCAATATCGCAAATGCTTTTAAAAGTTAGTGCAATAATAAATGTGTTATTATAATCGTCATATGAAAGCTTACTATTTGTTAAGGCATATCCTATAATCCGTGCTAAAATTGGCAGTTTAGGATTATTATTATATAATGGCATTAGTCCATGTTTTGTTAAAATATTAGTATATTTAGCACAAAGACTTTCATTAACTCTCAAATTAACAAGGCATGACTTAAATAATTTGCTATCACAAATTAGTTCTTTGTTAGCAGGAATATTTGATAATACACTAACATCGGGTTTAATACCAAGTAAATCGGTGTCAATTAGTAAGTCGTTTACTTCTTTCCACCCACAATATGTCATAAATTTATGATCAAATGTTGCACTAAATGATTTACCAGAATATGTTGTTACATTATACATCTGTTTTTCGGTTGGTCTAACATATTGATTAATTACCTTAGTAAAACTTGTTTTCATAGTTTTTGGATCAAATGTTTGAACGCAATCATAAACATTTATGTCTTTAATTAGCTTATAACTATTATCTTTCATTAATACAGGAGTATTAACATCTAAACACTGATATGTATTTCTAGGAGATTGATTAGAATCAGGAAACGGGATACATGATGCTAAAATTCCAAATATTGTGCTTGGATGGATTTCACAGTGACTATAGTGATAAATAGCATCGTTATTGTTATTACTAGCATTTGTTAATTCACTCATTTTCATCGCGATTAAAGCATTATTTTGTTCATATGAGTCAACATATTCGATGATTGAATCTTCGACTTTAATGCTAATTAATAAATCATCCCAACTAAGTTCGCCACAACGCACTTGGTTTACAATAGCAGAGTTATAAATAGGTTTGTTATTTTTAATTTTTAAAAGCGGCCGGCAAATACGTCCAGCATCATTACAAACGCGGATTTCTTTTAATTTACTATTAAAGATAATAGAAATGTAAATGTTAATAATGCCTTTATACTTTTTATCTTTTAAATTGGCAATTACTTCTTTTGGTTCTTTTGTTATGCCTACCCATGTTCCATTAATAAATACTTTCACGTAATCATACAACTCTTTATATGAGCCGTTATAATTATCAAGCGATTCAATTATCGGCAAAATGTATTCGTATAATCCGGAACTATTTGAATTAATTGTAATGTGTGCTAAATATGCCAAGTTTTTCACAATACCGATAGATTGACCTTCTGGTGTTTCGGCTGGACATAAAAATCCCCACGTTGAATTGTGCAGACGACGAGGAGGAACTAATTTGCCGCTTTTGTCAATAGGTGTATTAATACGGCGCAAATGACTTAAGCTAGAAATATATGTTAAACGATTTAGCACTTGTGCAACACCTACTTTATTACTGTTTACTTGTTTAATACCAAAATCACCAGTTGCTAATGCTCTTTTAATACCATTTTCAATTGTAGTAGACTTAATAATTTTATAAATATTTGTTTTTGTAATAATATTTTCATAATCATCTGTTGATTTCCAAGAACCATTATTAATTTCCCGAATAATTTGTTTTTTCATATCTTTAACAAGTTTATTAAAATAATTTCTCAGTAAATTATTTAATAATGATCCAGTTAAATCAATCCGCTTATTAACATATGAGTCACGGTCGTCTTCTTCTAACCATCCAAAAGAAGTTTGCAGTAAAATATTTGTCATATATCCAAGCATGTGAATTTTTTGTTTTTCGGTTTTACAATGTGGAAATATGTCATTATTTAATACTTCGATTGCAAAATTGTATTTTTTCTTTGAACCCGTTTCTTTATCCATATTCATCGGAGTATAAATCACATTATTAACAATATGTTTAATTGCACATTCTTGCGTCATAATCTTATTTGCATCAATAATTGATCCCCTTAAAGCTTCTAACATTTTCTTCATATTGTTATTTTCAATATTTAACACGACTAACTCGCAAATTTCTTTATCGCTAATAATATTGAAAGCTCTGAAAATTACAAACAAAGGAATTGGAATTTTAATACGAGGAATTTGTAAATAAAGCGGAAAACCAAACCCATTATTTTTTGATGCCATAAAAATAGTAATTTGTTTTGGAGATATACATTTCCAATCGGGAATACATTTCATTTCAGCCATCCATGACCATTTATTATTATTTTTCTCAATATTATGACAATAAATTTGGTTTTCAGCCGCGCGTTCTTGGCCGATGCAAGTTTTCTCGGAACCATTTATAATAAAATATCCCCCTGGATCCATATAACATTCCCCTGTTTCATTATGATCTAAATGTTTATATTGATTTAATACGCATAAGTCCGACTTTAACATAATCGGAATTTTTCCAATATGTATATTTTTAATCTTCTTTTGAAAATTCAAAACATTTTTATAATTTTCACCATTACGCACAGTATATTTAATATCTAAATCAATTGTCATAGCTGACGAATATGAGAAATTACGCAAACGAGCTTCTTGTGGAAACATAATCTTTGTTGAACCATTATTTTCATAAATTTGAGGACGATAAATGCAAAGATTTTCAAAGTTTATTTCAATTTCAAGTCTATGCATGTTTAGCTCTTTAATATAATCATGATCTGAACTAATAAGTAATGGATTAAACATTTCAATAGTATTTTGTATTTGATTATTTACAAAATAATTATAGGATTCTAATTGATGCTTTACTAATTGCTTCAAATGTTTTTGTTTAAAATATGATTCAATAAAAATCCATGGAATTTCAGAATCATTACACTCGTTAGTGGAAGTCATAATATTATTTGTTAAATTATCTTTAATTTATAATCAATTTTAAAAATTATTTAAAAAGAAATAATTTAATATATTTTAAATAATTTTTAAATATTAGATTATTATGTTTATTAATTGATTTTTAAATATTAGATTATTATTATTATGTCTACTCAAAAAATATTAACAATTAACCCTGATGCTTTTAAATTTCCAAGCAAAAGAAAAACATTTAAAGAGAGAAAAATTAAACCAGTCCAAAATGCTAATCAAGCGTTAAAATCTAATAAATTAAAAAAGGAGCTGTTAAAGAAAGTGAAAGATTATCAGAAAAATAAAGAAGTTGAAAAAATGACCGATTCTAAACTGTTAGAAGCACAGGCACCTAATTTATTTGATGCAAATAGCACAGAAAATAGCGATTTTGAGAGAGAGTTTAATAAATCTCTCACTTTTTTACATGATTTATCAAAAAAGAATAAAGAAAAGAAGAAAAAGAAGACACTTAAAGTATCAAATCTTGATGTTCATATTGATATACCATCAGACAACTTAATATATACAACAAATAAAGAACCAAACTATGGTTGTTTAAAAAATGGTTCAAAACCAACATTTAGAGATTTAGTAAAAACCAAGAAAAATAATAATTGTAATAAAGACAGATTGCAAATTGTTCTTGAAAAAAATAAATATTATGATCATGCTGCATTTTATAACAAATATAATAATGAAGATGCTATACCTTGTATAGCAGTAGAAGAGCCAATAGCGCCTAATAATCCTCAAATAATTAATGAAAGCACAAATAATACAACTCTCTCAAATAATGAAAATAAAGAGTCTGATTTTATTGCTATATTTGACAATAAAAACAAAGTTTTGAATGCTATTGATAGAACATTAAATAATGAGAAAAAAGAAGGATCAAATAGTGAGGCTAATAAAAACAATAAACATATTAGTTATAATTTTGATAATCCAAAAGAATTAAATGTTAATACTGATTGTCTTAATGAGCCTAAAGCTAAAGGTGAAGCTAATGATGAGCCTAAAGCTAAAGGTGAACCTGATGCAGAAGTTAAAACCGAAGAGTTTAAATATAATGAAGCTATTAATATTCCAAAACTGTGCATTACAACAAAAACGTATAAATACAAATTAGGAAGAAATAAAGAAAAAAGGCAAATAGGAGTATTAATAAAAAATAGGGATACACAAAAAAGAATAAAAAAAGAAGTAGAAAATTTGAAACAACAAGATATTCAAACCATTAAAAACTATTTGCGTGAAAAAGGGCTAATAAAGCTTGGCTCACAAGCCCCAACTGCTATATTACGTAAAATGTATGAAGATAGTATATTGTCTGGTGAAATTAACAATAATAATTCCAATAATTTAGTATTTAATTATTTAAATAATTGAATTTTATGTTTACTATATAATAATTTAAACATTATTAATAACATAAATAATGATAAACCCAAATAATATGTTTTAACTAGTGTTGTATCATTAAAATTAATACTATCAATAATATTATCAATATTTGATGGGTATATAAGTTTATCGCTATTTTGATCTATAATATTTTTATTAATAATATTTATATCATTTTGTATTTCTTCCATATTTTTAAAACCGTTTCCGCTAAGACATGTATTAGTTATTTGACTAGGAAGTGGATAATTAGGCTTAACAAAACCCGATACAAAATCTTCTGCTTTAAAATCTCGCAAATCATTAAGTGAAAAAAATAAGCCATCTGGACTGTCGCCGCTGTAATTATAAGGTGAATCTTTGCCGGACATACTATGACAAGCCATTTTTGCTTCTGCACAATATGGTTTACTAGGTTCTGTAAATGAACCAGCAACATTAACAATATTTGTTCCTAATGTGGTAATGTTTCCTGCTATTGCTGGAATTAAACCATTACCGATAGCAACCGGCTGACCACCGGTCAAAAAGGAGCTTCCGTCACTCACATTATTTACATATTTATGTAATATTTTTTCTACAGGTTTATTATCCGGACCACAAACTACGCTTTTTGTATTTATATCTACTTGAAGACATTTTAAACCAGTTTTTAAAACATATCTATTTCCAATTAGCGGTTTTTGTGTAGTTGCTTGTATACACTCCGTGCTAGTTTTATTATCTGGTCTTACTATTAAATAGTCTATATAATGTGTTAATTCTGTAAAAACATTACCAACATTTCTCATACCAAGAGGAGTAGGTTGTTCCATTAGATCCGCTCTCGGTGGGGCAATACAAAATCTATAATTATGTGTAAGCCCTCCCATAGCGTCCACAACACATCTGGCGTTATCGGTTTTTTCTAAGTGAGTTAATGCTGGCATATTATATATAATATTATATATAATATTATATATTTATAATAATAAACAATAATCAAAAACTAAAAATCATCTAATATACATTTAATTTTGAATTAAGTTTTGATGTCATTTTAGGATCTGCTTTTTTGCTAGAATTCATTTTTTTATTTAAATTATTAATTGCTTCTCCTCCGCCTGCCTCCATATGTGTAGTTGGAAAATAATATTTGGCACCACAAGACATAAAATTCGCTGCTGTTGGAAATAAACAAGCTTGATATTCCCGAATTTGTCTTTGTAATTCAGCAGCCCTACGAGCATTACGAGCGCGCTCTCGCTGACCAAAATCTTCAATAATTTTGCTATTTGTTTTAGTAAATAGTGAAATAATAGACATAAAAAAAACTGCTATAAAAAGTAGTAAAAAAGACTTTTTTACAGCATCTAATAGACTAAAATTATGTAAAATAGTATATTTAAGATTATTACTTTTCATTATATAATAATTATATAATAGCTATATAATGAAAAGTAATAAATTAAAATATAATAAAATATATTAAAATATATTAAAATATAATTAAAATATATTTTAAAATATATTATTAATATTATATATTATTAATATAATATTATGAATCTGAAAATTTTAAGCTATTATCAATCGTGGAAAGATTTAAAAAATAACAAATTAACAATTGTCCCTAAAAATATAAAAAATGACAACTCAACGTTTATTAAAGATTATGTTCCATGGAATGATAGTTGTGCTGTTAAAAAATATAAGTTTCACGCAAATCCAATTAAACATTATAGAAAACAATATACAAATATTAATTCTTCTGATTCTACTTTTAGCAAATCATCTATGATTGGTATATTAGATAGACCAGGATGTACCATTAATTCACTAATAGATGAAAATGACTGTACTAGCATCAATAATAATAATTTAAATCATAATATTATAACCCACTTTAATACTTTAAATGATTGTAAAAATAATAGTAGCGATCGTTATGTAGATCCCAGTACAAACAAAATATATTGCACCTCACTAAATCCGGCTGCATTAGTAATTAAAACAGCAACAACAGTTTTATCACAAAATTATAGTTCTTCTCATAGAGAATATTTATATAACAAATGCAAAACTTTTAATCAAAATTTGCCGTTACAAAATGATATAGCTATTAATAATGGCACACGAACAATAACTTGTAATGATATTTCAAGTTGTGTTACGTTCAATCCGTCAAATAAAAAATTTCAAACACAAGGGCCTGTTAGTTCAAGTGCACGAACACATAGTTTAAAATACGGATGTATTGATGGTGTTTCGTGCAATAGAAGAGTGTCAATAAACAACTGTCCTAGTAATTTGTCTCTTTATGAATGCGCCTCGTTAAAAAATTTACTAAATAATCCGAGTTCTGTGTGTGTGGGTTGTATAAATGATCCTGCTTCAATACGCAGAAAACGTATTAGAATACTAAGATAGGCTAATAGCAACTAAACTCTTTATTTATAGTAAATTGATGTTTTTTACACCAATTAATGGATTTGTGTATATTAGAAATTAGAATAGTATTTAATTTTGTAAAATACTCGTTTATGTTATCATCATTATGATAATGATAATGATTATTACTATGATTATTATTAATTATAATAGTGGAATTATTGTTGGAATTATCTTCAATAATACTATTATCATTATATGTTATACTTTTACTAGATATATATAAATATTTAAATAATGAAGAATATTCCTTATTAATTACATTATATTTAATATTCAATATTTTTAACTCTTTAATTAAATTTAATGTACTACTTATATTTTCCAGTTGTTGTTCTCCATAAATGGCATTAATTTCTTGAATTTTTGTAAGAAAATGCTTATTAAGTTCTAAGCTAAATAAACTTGAAATAGAATCAATATTATTTATAATTAAATCAAAATTTTCTATAATGTTTGTTATAATTTTTTTGTTATTGTTTTTATAATTAATACAAATTATATATTTTTCTGAATTAGCAACCCTGCTTGTATTTGGCTTAAATATATATACATTTTCATATAAATTACATAATAAATATATTATTTCTAATGTTTTATATTTAAAAATATCAAAAACTTTTAATATAAAATTGCCTCCTGTTTTTTGCATTATTAGGGCAAAAAAAATTTGCGATAATATTAATTTAAAAGATATATCTTCTTGATTATTAAAATCATTTGAAAAATCAAATCCTCCATCTCCGGTAATATAATCCATAGAATTATAGTATTTTTTATAGCAATAAGTCAAATTTTCTTTTAAAAACAAATCACCTGTTTTAGAAGCACCATATTCGATAATAATATTTGGATTATTATTAAGTAATTGGGACGCTCTTTTCCAAGATGGAATATTTATATCATCACTTAATAATGTCATACCATAATATAAATCGTCTTTATTATGTCTTACATAATTAAATGCTTCAATAAATCCACCTGGTCCTTCTGCTAAATGAAATGATCTTATTTTAGTTTTTTCAGTTAAAAAACTAAAAGTATCCACAATTTCTATCATTTTAAAAAATGCACGCGATAAAGGCTTATATTTACATAACGAAAATTTGTAATTTGGAACACAACTATGTATATATTCATATGGGTTCGTTATTTTTTTTATAATGTCCCAATATTCAGAATAATTATTAATAACTTCTTTTAATGCTATTAAATAATTATATAATGACGGACATATAATAGCACTATTTTTATTTTCACTATTTTCACAATTTTCACTATTTGTTACTTGTGATTTGTATAGTATATTAAAATCTAAATTATTATTATTTAAATTGGGCAAGTTCAAATATGTCATAACTATTTATATTATTCACTTAGTAAGTATAGAAAAATAGTTTTATATATTTATTTACAAAACTATAAAACTATAAAACTATAAAACTATAAAACTATAAAACTATAAAACTATAAAACTATAAAACTATAAAATATTTTAATTAAAGAATTTGAGTGCTAATGCTAATAATAGCCTTGCTTTTAAACTTTCTTTATTTCTGCTTTTTGTGATTTCTTAGTTTCTGCTTTTTCTAATTTCTTTATTTCTGCTTTTTTAGATTTTTCAAGCTCTTTTGCCAACTTTTTCTCTTGTGCTAATTTTAACTTTAGTTCGTCTTTTTCTTTCTTCTTATCTAGTGCTAATTTGATTTTTTCATCAATTGAAATTTTTACTGTTTGACTATCATCCTTAAGTTGTGGTATTAATTTTTCCTCTGCTTGAGTTTCAAGTAAATATTTTTCTGCCAATTTTTTTGATTTTGCAGCTATTGATGTAACTTGTTGTTCTTCTATTTCTTTATCGATGACTTCAAAATCTTCAACATCATCTAATGCTGATTCTTTTTCTTCTACTTCTAATGCATCATCTTCATTAGCAACATTTCTAATTTTTTTGAATACAAAATAATTATTTAAAAATGAAATTTGCTTTTCTTCATCGCTTATAATATTTGCAGAACCTATTTTTTTCAATAAATTATTATTTTTTTTCAGCTCAATCATCATAGAGTTATATAATTGTTCAAATGAACCATAACTATTGGGTAAATTTAATATACTATATTCTTTTTCTGTTAAAAGCACAAATCCGTTTTTTTCCATAATATGAATAAAATACTTAAAATTTACTAAATATTCTGTAAATGTCTTGTTAATAGATTCTTGGTAAATTTCGATAGCATAACCCAGGCTAGTTTCATCTTCCATAAACTCACTAATATCATATCTTTTAGTAATTTGCCAAATTTTCTTAGTATTTTTAAATATGCTGATTGATTCATTTACAGGAGTAGAATATAGCATATTAAATATTTTTTGTCCATCATAACAAGTCCCTATAAAATAACCTTCTAATAGTGTTGAGTGTTTTAAATTATTAATAAATTCTTGCAAAATCGCTTTGCTTTCAAACATATAATGAAGAGCAAATTGTATAGAACTAATATTGAAACCATTTTTCGCTATTCCATAATTATTATATACTCCTTTGCCTAATAAAATTTCATTCTTTGTCCCTTCACCATATAAGGCTTTCATTATTTGCTTTGTTTTATCTTCATAAAAAGCAGCTCCAGTTTTAATATTTTTTGAACTATTTGCATGTAAAAATAGTGCCCTTGGTATTAAATCAAATTTTTGAGCATAATTTAAATAACGTGCACAAACTCCATCCAATCTATTTTCAATATTATCTTTGCTTATATCTAATCCTAATACAAAACTCAAGTTTGCGGCTATCCATTTGGGTAAATCACCTCCTTTTCCAACTGCATAATCTATTAGTGTATATCCTGCTCTTGAAACATTCTTAATTAACATATGTTTTACATATAAATTATGAAAATCTCGAAGTGATTTTGTTTCAGATGTTTGGGAGTTTCTATTATAATACACATCATCATCATTATTAATTGTTACACCATTTCCTGTTGTTAAAATGTCTTCACTTATTGGATTATGAATGGATTGCCAATTTGAGTTTGCGGTATGATATGCATTACCGAAGTTTTTAACTCCAGAACGCAATTCGGATGTTTTATCTGAACGCACGCGTAGTGGTTCCCATCTCCACATTTCTGGTTTAGAACTATCATATGCAAATTCTACAATAGTAGAATCTTCAATTTCCTCGCCTTCTAAAGTATAAATTTTAAAATTGTTTGAATGGTCTAATTTTCCTAATATATTACATAATCCAGCATTTATAGAGCTTGGATTTGTTGGGTAAAATCGTGCTGGTTTATAACTATTTTCATAACTTTCTTTACTATCGCGCTTAATTTCATTATTCAATATATTATTAAACGGATTAATATAACCATGTTTTTTTTCATCAAAACCAACATTTAAAATTAGAGTATAATAATTGTTTACTTGGTTATAATGTTCTAAATTTGATCCTTCATTATTTAATGAACCTATGTAATTTTCACCAAACTCATTTTTTTTGAATTTAACAAGAAAATCAATAGTATTATAGCGTGGGGGTTTCCATTTAAAAGATTCATTCCAAGTCACTTTATAATTGGGCGCTTTAATATTAACTGTTTTAGAGCTTACACCTGTATTTGCGGGTGTAAAAATTAAACCATCTGTATTATATTCATATAGGCCAGAGTTAATATTATTTAATATTGTAGCACAGCCATTAAATATATGAGGTCCGTAAAATTTCTTTACAGTTATTTTAAGTGGAAGTGTTTTATTGCCTGTAATACTCATTAAATCTAATGATGCTATTATACTTTTTAGTAATACTAGACGATAATCATTTTTTGTTGTAGATTTAGGAGTAGGGGACACGGTAGTTTCGTCTGTTTGATCTGTTTTTTCTGTTTTTTCTGTTTTTTCTGTTTTTTCTAAATTAATAAATGGCAAACCAGTAACATCTTTTCCACCAAAGTAATATACATCAAAACACGCAAAAGTATTTATATAGGTGCCTTTTTTATTATGTAAAATATGTTCTCCATCAATAATCGAGTTAAACAATTCTTTTTTTGCGCTAATACAACCTGTAAATTGCAAACTCATAGTTGTAGCAATAAAATATAATTTGCCACTTGAAGAAATATATAATAATTTTCTAGCTCCATCTGCTTTATCTGTAACAGTATAGTTTTTCCTAATATTTGGTATTGAATTATTTGTTTCATTTATTTCAGATTCAGGTAAAATATTAATCATTTGCAAAGTGGTTGAAGAAGGACCAATAAAATCCTTAATATTTACTTTCATATTAGGTCTATAACCTGAACCTTTAATTATCGTTAAATATTCATTATAAACACTATTTTGTTCACTTAATGTAATAGGATAATTTGTTTCCTGAAGACCAATCAATATATATTTAATAACTTTTCGCAAATTAGTATACAAATATTCTTTTGTATATAAAACTTTATTACTATTAATAATAGTATTATTTAACTCAATTTCTACTTCAAAGTTTTCTAATGAGTTAAAAACTTCCGAGTCTTTTATATTAAATTGTTCTATAAATCGACCACCCTTTGTTTTAGATGTTTTAACAATCGAACAATGGATTAAAAAGGGATATGTGGGATGCACATATTCATAGCGTTTAATATATCTAAAGATTTTTTTTGTTGAGTTCCATTTTTCATACATTTCTTCAATTAGTGGATTATTTCTTGAATAGACTTTTTCTATTTGGTAACTTACTCGAAAATTATAGTCGTCAAAATCTAACGGCATTAACTGATTTTTGTCATCTTTATAATAGCTTTTTTCTATAAAACTAAGATTGGTTTCATCTACTATTCCTGATAAATTATCCATTTTGCAATAGCTTTGAATATTGGGTAATCCGGTTATTTGTGTCCTTATTGGCATGCTATTAGTATTTATAATTTTTAAATAATAATTTTCATTATTTAATATAAAATCATAATTTAGCAAACTTTTAATTAGATTGTAAAAATCTATTTTATTTATATTTTTTATTTGTTTTGTTCCAAAACGGATTTCAAATTCTGGAACATTTGTATCACTTAATCTTGAATAACTTGATAAATAAGTCTCAATATAAGCAATAAATTGTTTGCTTAATTCATTTTTTTTTGTTTCACTTGATTCGCTATCAATTGTTGGATTAGCAAACATAACTAATATATATTAATAATTATATTTAATATATTATTAATATCAATTTTGTTAGTTAAATAATTATTATAAAATTTTTATAATATTTTTATTATATTTTTATAATATTTTTATTATATTTTTATAATATTTTTATATAATAATTATATAATAAATAGAGTATGAGAAAGTATAAAAATACATTAAAAAAAAAATATAAAAATATAAAACATAAGAAATATAGAACTTATCAAAAAAAACAGCATGAAAGAAATAGATATCAAATTGGATGTTCTAATGTTGTAAAAAAAAATATGACAGGCGGTGGATATAATGTGCTTTCTCAACCATTTGAAAATGTAGGATATACTATTTTTGATACTATTAACAATACTTATAATAATTTTTTTGGATATACTCCGCAACCAATTTCAGATACTAATTATCAACCGTATTTACTATAAATCATTTAAAACTGATTTAATATACTTTATTATATATTATATATTATAATATATTATATAATATATTATATTATAATATAATATAATATAATAATGGCATATATTGACAAATTTTCGAAAGATTTTAGGAATCTATGCACCCCCGCATTTATATATTTATTTATATCCGTAATTATTTTTATTGTAATTGCAGTTCAAAATTTTGGCAATACAACTAAATATTGTGTAGGCACTTATGAGTGTAATATACCGAACACATATTTAATGTTTATATTTAAAGCTATTTATATTTTATTTTGGACGTTTATATTGAATTCGCTATGTAAAGCTGGTTATAAAGAAGTTTCGTGGTTTTTAGTGTTATTACCTATAATTTTATTGTTTATTATATTAGGCTTAATAGTAGTTTCTTATTCACATGTATATTAAATTATTAATAATCATATTAACATATAAAATATTAACATATAAAATATTAACATATAAAATATTAATATTAATTAATACTACTAATATTAATGTCAACAAAAGAACCTAAAACAACAATAAAAACAACAACAACACCAAAACTAATTAATGAATCAAAAAAATTATACGATGATGATGATGATGACACTACAGAAGTAAGTGCTTCATTTAAGCACGAAGAGTTAGGGTGGTTAGTAATTGATAAATTTTTTGCAAATGACCCAAATCTGTTGGTGAAACATCATTTAGAATCATATAACGATTTTTTTAATAACAAAATTCATAATATTTTCAAAGAAAAAAATCCAATATTGATTATGAAAGAACAAAATGACACAACAAAAGAGTATAATTATAGGGCAGAATTATATATTGGTGGTGTTGACGGGAAACGTATATATTATGGAAAACCAATTATATATGATGACCACAGAGAACATTTTATGTTTCCTAATGAAGCTCGTTTAAGAAATATGACGTATGCCATAACAATACATATTGATGTAGAGGTGGTTTATAAAATAGTGAATGAATTAGGAGAATTACAAGAAACAACTAGTTTATTAGAAAAAATTTATTTAGGAAAGTTTCCTATTATGTTAAACTCCGATTTATGTGTTTTAAATAGTCTTGACCCGCTTGTTAAATTTAATATGGGCGAATGTAGGAATGATTATGGTGGTTATTTTATTATTGATGGTAAAGAAAAAGTATTAATAAGTCAAGAAAAGTTTGCTGATAATATGTTGTATATTAAATCGGATTTTAATGAGTTATATAGTCATTCAGCAGAAATACGTTCGGTTTCGGAAGATGCGTCAAAACCAATCAGAACATTAAGCATAAGAATATTACGTCCCGATACTAAATATAGCAATAAACAAATATTGGTGAATGTTCCAAACATTCGAAAACCTGTACCGCTATTTATTTTAATGCGCGCATTAGGGGTTTTGAGTGATAAAGAAATTATTAAAATATGTTTATTAGATTTAGAAAAATATGAAACTTATATAGCACTTTTTATTCCATCAATATATGATGCTGGAAATATTTTTAATCAAGAAGTTGCTCTAAAATATTTGGCAACCTTTACAAAAGGTAAAACGCTATCACATGTTTTAGAAATATTAATGGATTATTTTTTGCCACATATTGGAGAGAACAATTTTATTAATAAAGCATTCTTTTTAGGTCATATGGTTAAAGAACTATTGCAAGTTTATAAAAATGACAAACCACCAACAGATCGTGATAGTTTTAAATTTAAAAGAGTTGAGTTAGCGGGAACTCTTATATATGATTTATTTAAAGAATATTATAGCTTACAACAAAAACACATATTTCAAAAAATAGACAAAGAATATTATTATAAAAAAGGACTCTATCAAAATGACTTTATTGGATTAATTGAAAATAACTATTTTGAATACTTTAAAGAGCGTATTTTGGAAACAGGTTTTAGAAAAGCGTTTAAAGGAAATTGGGGAGCAGAAGAGCATACAAAACGCTTAGAAGTCGTCCAAGATCTAAATCGTTTATCGTATAATTCATTTTTGTCTCATATGCGCAAAATAAATTTGCCTCTTGATTCAAGTGCAAAAATAATAGGACCGCGTTTATTACATTCTACACAGTGGGGTATTATTGATCCAGTTGATACTCCTGATGGGGGTAATGTTGGATTACATAAACATATGTCTATCGGGTGCTGCATAACAAGTGGTTATTCTAGTAAACCACTTATTGAATTATTGCGAACAGTATTTTTTATGGAATTGTTAACAGAATGCACTATTGAATATATTGCATTATGCACAAAAGTCTTTGTTAATGGTGCATGGGTTGGTATTGTAACCAAACCGGTTGAAGTGCTTGAATTATTAAAAAATTATCGTAGAATTGGATTGTTACCTATTTATACAAGTATAAGTTGGTCTATAAAAGATGATATAATTTATATTTATAGCGATTCTGGAAGATTAACTAGACCTGTTTTTTATGTAAAAAATAATGCAATTTCTTATGAAACTAAATTTATATATGCTAAATTGTTGGCTCGTGATTATAATTTTAATGAGTTGTTAATTGGTTTTAATCCATTAAAACTATTGAATAAAGAAAAAAAAGAGCTAGCAATTAATTTAAATGATTTTATGAAGCTTAATAAAGTGTTTTTTCATTATAAAGATTTATATGATAAATCTCCGCATGGCGATGATGTGTTTGATGATTTAATGCAAAAAGCCGGAATAATCGACTTTCTAGATACATCAGAAACAGAAACATCGCTAATAGCCATGGATGTTGATCATATTAATAAATTTACTAGTCATATTGAAATACATCCATCTTTAGTATTAGGCATTATGGGAAACCAAATTGTGTTTCCTGAAAATAATCAATTGCCCCGTGATTTATTTTCTTGTGGTCAAAGTAAGCAAGGTGTTAGTTTATATAATACAAATTATCAAAATCGGATTGATAAAATGGGAGTTGTTTTAAACAACGGACAAATCCCACTAGTTAAAAGTCGCTATTTAAAATATATTTATAACGAAGAACACGCTTATGGCGTAAATGCTATTGTTGCGATTGGTTGTTATGGTGGTTATAATGTTGAAGATTCAATATTATTTAATGAAGGTTCAATAAAACGTGGAATGTTTAATACTACTTACTTTAATATGTATGAAGCATACGAAGAAAGCAGCAAAGTGGCAGGTTCTAATGTTGACTCTAAATTTGTAAATGTTGAAACTTTAACTGTTATTGGAAAAAAACCAGGGTATGAATATAATCATTTAGATAGTAATGGATTAATTAGAGAAAACACCGAATTAGATGATAAAAAAGTTGTTATTGGAAAGGTTAAAAATAATTTAGCTAATCCAAATAATTTTATAGATGCATCAGTAACACCAAAAAAAGGACAATTAGGCTTTGTAGACAAAGCATTTATTACAGAAGGCGAAGAGGGATTTAGAATCGCTAAAATTAGAATTCGCGAAGAACGAATTCCCGCACAAGGTGATAAATTTTGTAGCAGATGCGGACAAAAAGGGACAGTAGGGTTAATTATACCCGAAGAAAATATGCCATTTACTAGTGAAGGAATAAGACCTGACTTAATAATTAACCCCCATGCATTACCAAGTCGTATGACGATCGGACAATTAGTCGAAACATTAATGGGTAAAGCATGTTCTCATTATGGTGGGTTTGGTGACTGCACAGCATTTGTAAATAAAGGTCCAAAGCATGAAATATATGGCTCATTATTGCAAAATATTGGGTATAGTTCTACTGGAAATGAGCTATTATATAATGGTGAAACAGGAGAACAAATAAGTATGGAGTTTTTTATTGGACCGTGTTATTATTTACGTCTTAAACACATGGTTAAAGATAAAATAAATTATCGCTCACAAGGTCCACGGACTTCGCTAACTCGACAAACAGTTCAGGGCAGAGCAAATGATGGTGGTCTTCGTATTGGTGAAATGGAGCGGGATAGCATAATTTCACATGGTGCAAGTAGTTTTTTGAGAGAGTCTATGTTAACACGAGGTGATGATTATTATATTGCTATATGTAATAATAGTGGGACAATCGCTATTTATAATGAGTCAAAAAATATATTTATTAGTCCTTTTGCAGATGGTCCATTAAAATTTACTGATTCTATGGAAAATTCTATGAATTTGCAAGTAATTAGTAAATATGGAAAATCATTTAGTATTGTGCGAGTGCCGTATAGTTTTAAACTATTGATGCAAGAACTGCAAGTAATGAATATACAAATGCGCATTATTACGGAAGACAATATTGATCAATTAACTTCTATGAACTATTCTAAAACAATTGAAAATATAAAATTAACACAATTAACAGCAAAAGAAAGTAGTGAGTTTGTTAAACGCTACGAAAAACCATTATTATTTCCAGAAACACAACCAATTAGCACAGAAACAATTGTTCAAGAAACAAAAGAAGAACTTGATGATGATGAATCTTCCATAAGCCCTGTATCATTAGAAGCAGCGCGGGTTGCCGAAGAAGCATATAAAGATTATATGGCCGCGGAAGCGCTTGAAGATGCTGAGGAAGAAGAAACTTATAAACCACCTATTAGTTTTGATAAAGTAAATACATCACCTATCGAATTAGAGGATGTTATTAGTATTCCACCAAGTTCAACTAACCCAGAAATAGTGCAAGCCAAAGAACCTGTTTTAGAAGAAGTGACCGACACGTTAATACAACCAAGTTCTGAGCCGGAAAATGCAAATGGAGAAAATAGTGAAACTAATAGTAATAAAGTTATTACAATAAAATATGATGGGCAATAAATTAATAAAAAATTAATAAAAAATTAATAAAAAATTAATAAAAAATTAATAAAAAATTAATAAAAAATTAATAAAAAATTAATAAAAAATTATTTAAAATTAATAAAAAATTATTTAAAATTAATAAATTAAAATTAATTTTAAATATAATTGATATAATAATAAAATTTAATACTATATTATAAAGCTAAAATAGTATGTCAAATAGTACTATAATTAGTATTTACAATTCGCGAAAAAATTTATTAGAAATATTGGAAGAACGGGGATTTTCAATTGCAAATTATTCAAATTTTAGTATTACTGATGTGGGTATTTTGGCTGATAATAATCAATTAGATATGTTATTAGAAAATCCAGCAACGAGCCAAAAAATCTATGTTAAATATTATGTAACAAAGTTAATAAAACCCCAAAATATTTATGATATTGTAGAAGACTTGTTTCATTTAGAATCAATATTAGAAAAAAAAGATGATCTAATGATTGTTATTAAAGATGAACCAAATGATACATTATTAGAAAATATAAAAGATATTTGGGTTACTGAAAAGATTTATATTTCATTAGTAAATATAAAAAGACTACAATTTAATATATTAAAACATGTCTTGGTTCCAAAGCATACAATATTAAGCGAAACTGAAAAAGAAATGTTTATGAAAAAATATAATATTTTAGACAATACACAAATTCCTGATATATCATATTTTAGTCCAGTTGCAATTGTGATTGGACTACGACCAAATAGTATTGTTAAAATTGAGAGATCTAGTCGAACCTCTATTAATTCTGACTTTTATAGAATTTGTAAAATATATTAAATAAAGTTAATATATAGTATATATTAATAATGACAAGTGCTAATACTAATTTTTATCAATTTGATGGCTGTTATAGCAGACCTAGTTTTAGTTCTTTTGATGCATCGTTAAATTTATCATATAATAATACTTTAGTATCAAGTGTTGCTGAATGCCAAGCAGAAGCTATACGAGTAAATGCTGATTTTTTTTTTATGAATGATATATCTTCAGTTAGTAGTACAAATAATAGTAGTAATTGTTATGTTCCAAAACAATTAAGTTCAAACTTGGGTTCAATTATAAGTGAAAATACTAGTCTTCAGTTATTTACTAGTTTATTTGGTACAACAAGCGGAACAACTGTTAGTGATACTTGTAATAATATGATGTTTAGAAGAACTCCTATTAATAATCCGGCGCTTCAAAAATGTTTTAAATATACACTAGACGATCAAGTGTATGCTCCAAAAAATAAGTATGCTTACTATAAAAAACCCGTTTTAAACGAGAGAAATATGCAAATAACGGCTAGTCTACGTACTCGTCCTACTAGTTATTATGCTAGTCAAGCGAAACTTAACGAATTGGCGTCATATAAAGAGTTATTATATATTAATGAAAGAAATCTTGAATCGAGTGGTCCGCTTTATATTGCATTTAAAAATTTTATATGTAGTCCAACACGTGAAAAAGAGAGATTATTTGATACTCAACTAGCAAATCTACAATCTAAATATACTAACTTAATAAATCATTTAGATACTATTAGTACTGATTTATCAAGTATAAATCTTTTGAAAGCTGATACTAATAATAATTTAATGGCATTAGATGCTAGAATTGCTATAAAAAAACAAGAGCTAAATAACTTATTGGGTTCTGGTGGAGCAAATAATGGAAGATTAAGCGATAATGTTTTTTTAACACAATTTAAAATAATAGAAAATAGCATATTATTAATAATCATGATAATAGCATGTTTTGTGTATTATAGAACTAGAAATTTCAAATCCATTACTATGAATGCAGTAATAAATACCAATCCTCCATTAATTAAATAAATAAATTTATACACAATTTTTTCATTCAAAATGAATTAAATTATTTAATTTAATATTTTATTATATTAATTATGAATAGTACAGAATTAGATTCTATAAGTGAAGATGATATATTTCTGGATATTAATCAAAGTAATACTTTATTAAGCAATAAAAATTTATTGGAAAAAACACAAACTTCTAAAAATGTTGTTTCTTATATGTCTATTGTCGACTCAACCGATTATTTAGGATGTATTAATAATAATTGTAGTAAAATTGAGTGTAATTGCAAGCCAAACGAGAGATGTGAGTGTTCAGAATCACAGTATAGAGTTAAAGATTATAATAACAACACCATGACTAAGTCTAACTCTGATTCTAATATTAATAATAATTCTATAAATAGTTTTACATCAAAACTAATTGATTTCTTATTTGTAATAATATTAATAATACTGATCACTTATACTGTATATAACAAAGCAGCTAATTATTTAATATATTGTTTAGGAATTACATTAGTTTATATTTTTTACAAAATGTATTCTATTAATATGTAATAATTTTGAAAGCTAGCTAATTTTTATTTTATTTTTATAATGTGTGTTAATATATTTTAACGAATTTAATAAAATATATTAACATATTAACTAAGAAATCATGAAAATGAAATTTAATAATAAATTTCCTTATTTTAGCGCAAATTTAAGTAAAAATGCAAATGCAAATGCAAATGTAAATGCAAATGCAAATGCAAATGTAAATACAGATACAAAAAATATATTATCTGTTTTTTTTATAATTATTATAATTGCTTTAAACATAGTTTTAATAAATATATTTACATATAATCCAAAAGTGTTGGATTATAATAGCATTATTCAATCTAATAATGTAATAGAAAATTTTGATACAGAAAAGTATATAGATGTATGCAAGAATAAAAAGACACAATTTTATGATATTAATACTTCAAAACTCACAAATGAGTTTGAGGTTTCAAATAATTCAGAATGTGAATTATTATGTGACCAAGCAAATTGTGATATTTTTTTATTAAAAGATATAAGTAATTCAACTAATAAAAAATGTGGATTATTTACTGATATTTCGGGTTCATATGATACAGATTTACCATTAAATTGTGAATCTAATATATTACCACCAAATGAGTATGGTGTTTATAACGGTTATGGATTTGTAAATAAGTTCTATTTTAAAGATAATAATGACGCATTCAAATATATTGACAGATATTTAGAAGAAACCGAATATATTATTGACGATTTATCCTATATAAGTTATTTACATAAAACAGCAAGTAGTTTAGATTTAACAAATAGTAATGGTAGAAATTATTATGACTATTTACAAGAACTTAAACTCCGTGCTTATAATAATCTTTTGAATGTTATTAATGATGTCAATTATCGCATATTTTATAGTAGCAAAAATATTTTATTTACTGATTTATTTAATAAAGTATTAAGTCAAAATGAATCAAGTGGAAATATATTGATGGCGCAAAAGAGAGATTTATCATTTGTTAATTTAATAGGCAAGTCGGATATAATAGATAAAAATTCTGAAATATTAGAGAATAAGCAAAATACATTATTTACAAATTATAAATCAATAAATGGAATATATTTGATTTTATTCATTATAATGGTATTGACAATATTATTTTTGATTTTATATTATGCAAATATAATAAGCGAATTTTTAATCATGTGTTATTTTATTTTTGTTATTTTACTAATATTATTTATAAATAATATTGTAAAAATATAAAATACTATGCTATACGTCGACCCATTAGGAAAAGTAACAGAAATAAGTAATGCTAATAATCATATTAATAACTTAAAAAATAACACTATGTTATATGATGAGAAATTAAAAGATTCTCAAAAAAATTCTTATACTAATAATATACTTTTTACAATTTACTCTGTATTGCTTGTAATTTTTATTTTGATGGCACTAGTTTTATTAAGGAAATTACATATATAATATACATTATTTTATAATCTTATATTATAATCTTATAATAAAGTATATATGACGTCTGTTGGAATTAGTAATAGTTTATTAGTAGATATAATAAATAATTCCCAAGTATATACAGCTCCAAATTTGATAGAAAAAGAAATTAATAATGCAGTTAGTGAATTCTTGATAAAAAAAGACAATATTTTTACAAACATATTAAGTGATTATATGATAAATAATGAACATGGACAAGATTCAACCCTTAAAAATGTGTATGAAAAACTGGATCAGAGCAATAAAAATAAACTTAGACATATTGAAATAATTAATTATAACGATAAAATTAACAAAGAATATTTAAACATTATATTAGTAATAATATTTGTATGTATTATTATTATTCCAATAGCGATTGCTAATAAAAATGGAATTCTTCCAAATAGTATAACACTAGTAATTTTAGTAACATTATTGTTTTTGGCAAGTTGCTATATTTTTTACAAATTTATTGATATTTACATGAGAGATAATATAAATTTTGAAAAAATTCGCATTCCTTATGATAGAACCGCCACACAGCTTGAAAAAGATGGGACAATCGTTAAAAAGAAAAATCCTTTGACGTCATTAACTTTAACCTGTGTAGGTCAAGATTGTTGTGATGGTTCTATGGTTTATGATTATGCTAAAAATAAATGTTTAATGACTGAAAATTTTGATAACTATTTTGAAAAGTTTCAAAATAACAACACTATTACCGAGTCATTTGGACCAGGATGTGGTAAAGACCATCTTATACAAAGCTCATTTAGTAGATCAACTAGCACAGTATATAATGTTCCTTTAAATATTCCACCATTAACTTAATGTATTTTAACGTTGTATAAATGTTGTTTAAACATTCTTAAAAAAATAACAAATTTTTTACTTTTTAAATTTAGTATATTAATTAAATTTAAATGATTAAATTATTTGTATAATATATTGTTTTATATTAGTTATTATAAAGTATGGGAAATAAACCTTCACGACCTAGAGACGATACTTGTTATGAGTGTAATTGTGAGCGCGTTATGCCTCTAGTTATAAAAGAATGTTGTGAATCAGTAAGTAATGGTGCAGAAAACACATTTTTAACAGCTGTTGATGAGATGCTTGGGCCAAATGCAAGTTTAGTAACAACTGCATTAAATGAAAATGATTGGACTACTACTTTTAGTGGTTATGTGGGAAATATTAGAACACAAGATGCTACTAATATTGAACCTATGTCTGAAAAATGTAAAGATCTTAATTATTGCGATTGTGACTCTGCTGCTACAAATATTATAGCACAATGTAAAGCTGGTGCTGAACAAGCAGAGGATACTATTGCTGATATAATAAAAGAAAATAGCGATATATTTGTCGGCATGAATAATGCGGCAAATAGCGTAATTAATAATACTGTAGATGCACCTCCTTCAACAAGTTTAAATACTTGGGTAACAAAATATTTTAGTTCAACTCGCACAAATAATGTTGAATCATATCAAGATCTTGGTTTATATAGCTTTGTAAGACAATCATTAGAATCTAGACATCGCGCATTTAAAAATACTGCTCGTTTTGCCGAGGACTGTAAAAATAATGCAACACAGTCAATAAGACAATTTTTAACAGATGAAGTTAATGATTTAAATAAATTATACAACTATTATTTAATATTTGTAAATGATCATAAAACATTAACGTTAGATAGAGGTTCTAATAATGATATTATTAGTGGTAAAGTTAGTATTTTAGAGAATTTACAAAGAAAAATAGATAAGTATAAAGCATCCTTACATATTGATGCTAGGAAAAATATATATTTAGTATCCAATTATGATTTATATAAAAATATCTATTTTTATTTTGTTATTATATACTACAGTTTATTTGTATTATATTTAATATTTTCTAAGTTTATACCCGAAAAGCAATATACAAATAGAAGACACGTGTTAATATTGTTTATATATTTAATTATTCCTATAATATTGTCTTATTTAATGAATTTAACATATGATGCATTTATTTATTCTTTAGAATATTATAATATGAGAGATGAGACACAAACATATGAATCATTAATAGAAAAAATTGTATAAACTATTATATTATTTTATTTGAATATAAAATAATATAAAATAAAATAATATAATACTTATTTTACTCAACCAATTCTTCATTATCGCTTTCATTATTATAATTTATAATAACATTATACCATTTTCCACGCTTATTTTTTCCATATTGTTTATCCATATAATCTGTTATTTCTTTTCCATTTGGTAAAGATGCCCGTCCATAATTCATCGTATACCATGTTCTAAATTCTTCAATTAATTCTGTCTTCTTGACTATTCCTTCGCGTAATCGAGTAATTTTCTCTTTTGCAAACTCAGTCAAATAATCTTGTGCTTCACGATAATTATCACTAACAGAAGTTACTATTTTAGCATCTTTGACTTTGCCATCTGTTTTATATGCTATACTAACTAATTTGGACATTAAAATTGGTGCCCATAATGTGAATTTTTCATCGATTTTTTGATCGATTAAATATTGATATGGAAAATTAGCTTTTGGAAATTTGTCCTCGTTTTCATATGGAGCATCTGTAAATTTTGACATAAAATCACAAATACGAATGCGGCGCCAAGTTCCATCATCGTTAGTATTAATATCAAATAATACATTTGTGCATACAACTAATTTGAATTGGGGCGTGAATGTTACACTATCTTTAAATAATGCTCGTGCCTGAATAGGATCTCCTCCAGTAATTTCCTTCATAATTCCTTCATTAATAACATCACCTTTACTTGGTTCTTGCATAACAGCATATCTCACTCCCATTAATGCAACTACTTCAGATGATGTTGAACCGATTGAGTTGCGTGATTGTGTAATTAGTGTAATAGGAACAGTCGCTTTATAATCTCCTAAACATCTACTCATTAATTCAACCAATTTTGATTTACCGTTACATCCACTACCCGTATAAATATTAAATGTTTGATTGTCATTTTTTCCAATCAATATTGAGGCTAAATGTTCCCACATATAACGACGAAGTTCTTTATCGGGAAACAATTCATCAATAAACTTATTTACTTCATTAATAATTGGGTCATAATAACCATTACTTAAATCAATACACGGAATATAGTCAATATTTGTGGATTTGGAAATATAATCATCTGGCTTACCTTTTCTATGAGTTTTTGATTTAAAATCAATTACATAATTATTAAAGCACATCAAATAAGGATTTGCGTCTAATTTGGTCATGAAGTTTTTATCATAAAATAGTTCCTTAGCCTCTTTCATAATATTATTTTTCCAACTTGTTGTTTTTAATAATATACATACATCTCCTATTTTTGCAGAGCGAGTTTTTAGAGTTTCTGTATTTTCATCATTATTTTCTTTCTTTGTAATCGTTTCAATTAGTTCATGTGATTTTTTACAATAAATATCATGCATAGTTTTAGATATTAATAATCGTAATGTGCTACCTGAATCAATTTCATGCCATTTATGATTTTTATATTCATACCATTCGTTATTTTTAATACTTACACATACAAATTGATCTTTAAATAATTGGTATAATACAACCGCCAAATCAAATTCGGCCACTTTATCTTTTTTAATCATAGTATCCAGAGTTTGATCTATATAATAACTAATTGTTTCTTTGCGGATTTTATCATAGTCGTCATAATTGTCGGTTTTTGCCCAAAACATAATAGAACGATTTGTTAAGCCATCGTTGTTTTTAACATCAAACTTGTTCCATAAACTATATAGTTCATTAACTTGTGAAAAATTGAAAGTTTCACACCGTGAACTGAATTTTAACCATGTTAAAAATAGCTTTTCATGAGTGTTTTTAAGTGCCCAACCTACTCTAATCCATTTATTATATGAACCACATGTATAGTAATTTTTAGGCAAAATCATAGTAAATTCATGCGTCTCTTTTATTTCATAATCACTATTTGATATTTCATCCATAAAACTTGCAATTAAACTATCTAATGTTGAAGCATTATCTATTTTGCTGAAATCATACATATTTGTGTCTATTTTAGTCGAAACAACATTTATTGTTGCTTTGCGTTGTTTTACATTTAGTTGTTGTTTTTCATAATCAATTTGTTTTAATAAATTAATATTGTTTGTTAGTTCAAACATTTGATGTTTGTTATAACGAGCGCTCATTAATGGTAAGTGTTGTTGTATATTAATTTTGGAAACAGCTACTTCTTTAAAATCCCAGGTTTCTTCTTGGCCGAGTTCTAGGTCTTCTTTTAAATATGTTAATTCATAATAATAACTTAAGCTATATGCTTTATGTTCTGGCTTTCTTGAACCATAAACTTGCCAATTAACAAATCCTTTTGTTACACCCTCATCAAATACATCATCATAAGTGTTTGTATTTTTAATATTATCCCAAATATTACCAATTTCTTCAATAACCATTTTTCGCAAAACACATTGATGTGATTTATCCATTTTAATATTAAATATAAGATGAATTCCATCTTTTACTTTGTCTTCACATATATTTACATCTGGTTTTTCCAATATATATACATTTACTATTGATTTATTTGGTATAGCATATAATAAGTTTAATTTATTAGCATATAATGCTATTAAATCAATAATATGATTTTTATTATGTTGTCGACTATTAACACTTGTGTCATACCGTAAATCAATATCTACCAATAATGGTCCGTCTTCTATTAATTGTTTTTCTGTCAAATATTCCTTATTTTTATTTTCAAAAACATGACTATAATAATTAGCCCAAAACTCCTCAATATTTGTAATATTATAACTGCCAGCAAATATCGGAGTAATATTTGAATTTTCCTCTAATTTTTTTGTGCCAATTTTTGTATGTGTTATAACACCCCCTTTTTCTGACTTGTTAGAAGCTAAATAATCATCCCATTTGGATGGTGTTATTTTAGTAGTCTTGTTACTACTTGTCATAATGTTATATTATTTATAATATATACTATATTTTTATTTCAATTTTTTATAATATTATTTATATTTATAATATAGTATTAAAAGAAAATTACTAATATTACTAGTATTATGCATACAAATAATTGCGCAATTAAAAGAATAGCAAAAGATGTTAAATATATTCTAACAAATGCGGAGTCTTTAAGTAAGGAAAATATATATTATAAACACGATGAAGAAAATGCTTTTAAGGGTTACGCTCTTATAATTGGAAATACTCATTCGCCATATGCTTATGGTTATTATTTTTTTGAATTTACTTTTCCTGAAAATTATCCGTTTGCGCCCCCAGTTGTTAATTATTTAACAAATGATGGAATTATGCGTTTTAACCCAAATTTGTATGCAAATGGAAAAGTTTGTTTATCTATATTAAATACTTGGTCTGGAGAAAGCTGGAGTTCATGTCAATCAATACACTCAATTTTGTTTACATTAGTAACAATATTATGTGACAATCCATTATTAAATGAACCAGGAGTAAAACCGCAACATAATGAATTGAATAAATATAACTATTTAGTATTTTATAAAAATATTGAATTTTCAATAGCTAAAATAATTAATATAATAAATAATGAGGAAAATAACAATAAAAAAATAAGTGCTAATACTATACAAATTATGCGTAAATTTAATATTATTGTAAATAATACTTTTCAGAATAATAAAATACACATATTAGAACTTATAAATGCCAATAAAATTAAATATTGTAATTTTATTGGTTTAAAAGACAAAGAAACAAGTTTTCATATTGTGTGTTATAATCTAAATTTTAATCTTAATTATAGTAAATTATATAATTTAATTAATAATCTATAAAATTGATAAATTATTTAAATAGTATGTTTTATATTATATAACACATTAGTTATGAATTTTTGCGGCACCTGCAATAATATGTATTATATTAAATTAGAAGAAGAAGACTGTGATAAAATTGTTTATTATTGTAGAAACTGTGGGAATGTTGATGACAAAATTTTAGATGTAAATAAATGTATATTGCAAGAAAATATTAATAAAGTAGAAGACAAATACAATATTCATATTAGTAAATATACAAAGTTAGATATTACTTTACCAAGAATTAATTATATTAAGTGTCCCAATAGTATATGTGAAACAAATAAGGAGGGGTTCGATTTAACAAAAAAAGAAATTATATATATTAGATATGATAATATTGCTATGAAATATTTATATTTATGTAGTCACTGTGATTTTATTTGGAAAACAAATTAAAACTTTAATAGTAATTTTATTTTTTAATTTTATTTTTATTTTTTATTTATTTTATTTATTTTATTTTTAATAATAATTGATTTAATTATTATTAAAAATTTTATTATAAATATTTAATTAGTATATTAGCTATAAAATGGAAAATGATAGTGCAATTACAGGTGCTGAAGTTGAACAAACAGAAGTTGATCCAAATGAACCAGATGTTGAAGCGGAAGCAGAACAAGGGATAGGTGAAGATAATATTTCAGATATTGAGGATCCAGATATTGATATTGATCCTGATGCTGAGGACGAAGAAGCAGATGATATTGATGATGACGATGAAGATACTAACGATGATGATGACGATGATGATACAAATTTGTATAAAACTAATGCTGATAAAAAAAAAACTGATTATGATGATAAAAATGGAAAAAAAAATATTTTTGATAGCGAAAAAATTGCATATGGTAAATATGATCAAGAAGTAGAAAATTTAGATGAAACTGATTTTAACAAATTTAATGATGATTATAGGAAAAATCATATATTAAATTTTCACAACGAATGTTTATACAAAAATTTTGATGAAATAAAAGAATTGTGTAAAGTATTGAGAAATAAGTATGGAGTAATTGTAGATGAATTACATAAAACTATTCCATTATTAACAAAATATGAGAAAACAAAAGTATTGGGTATGCGATTAAAACAATTAAATAGTGGATGCAAACCGTATATTAGTACTACTGAAAAAATTATAGATAATAACATAATAGCACAAATGGAACTAGAACAAAAAGTATTGCCTTTTATTATTCAACGTCCATTACCCAATAATACTTTTGAATATTGGAAACTACAAGACTTAGACATTTTATAAAATGTTATTCATCTTTTTATCGATTTCATCTTTTTATCGATTTCATCTTTTTATCGATTTCATCTTTTTATCGATTTCATCTTTTTATCGATTTCATCTTTTTATCGATTTCATCTTTTTATCGATTTCATCTTTT
>Ga0214921_10002208_pt1 | contig 32019 bp, 41 predicted proteins | sample LL1505_MetaG_FD_177992 | JGI IMG/M metagenome (GOLD analysis project Ga0214921, IMG submission 177992) | Freshwater microbial communities from Lake Lanier, Atlanta, Georgia, United States - LL-1505 | ecosystem: Environmental > Aquatic > Freshwater > Lake | place: USA: Georgia | collected... | reverse complement strand
CCTTGAAATCTATATTTGTCATTATTGTCTTCTTGATCATCGTTTGAATTATTAGAATCATTATTAGAATCAACTAATGGATAACCAATATAATCAAAATCAGTAATATTATTTACTGATACAAATTTAGGTGAACAAACACTTAAATTATCTTCTATGTATTTTTTACATTCATTCATTTTTAATTCATAAGGCAAATTTTGAACACATAGAATTTTATTTTTTGCGTCCAAATAAGAATAATCAATATTATGAATTGTTTTTAGTTTATATAGATAATAATTTTTAATATTTTTTTGATTAATATCATCTATTTCAGGAGACAATTTTACATTATCGTATATATGATCCAAACGTTTAATTCCGTTTGTAGTATATATTAATAAATCTCCTCTTAGCATTTATTTTTTAATATGATTATTTGTTTAAATCAAATTAAAATGTAACACGAACACCTAATATACCATTATCTCCAAGATGGTTTACTTCGCCAGTAAAACCATAATCAGCCATATAATCATCAGCAGTACTGCTACATTGCATATCACTCCAAGGAACTCCGCAAATCTTAGAATAATTACATCTTAAAGCATTCTTATTTAAATTTGATGAAGTTTTATTATCAGCGTATGACATAAATAATGGATAGAATGAATCGCAAACTAAGGGAACATTACTAGTAAATACTCCATTTCCAATTGTGGGTGGTAAGTATGCGTTGCGTTTAGCAACTGGTATAAGTTCTACATAAGGTGGTGGAATTCCTAAATAATCTGAATTATTTTGTGATAAATTACCATTTATACATGTAGCTAAATCTATATTAACACCGGCAGATATACCACCAAGAGCATCAGATACTGCTTCTGCCGCACTAGCAGAAACAGATTCTTTTAATTTATTTATTTTTGTTTTTAAAGCATTAACTTGATCTTGTTGCGCCTTTAATGCTGCTGCTGCTTGGGCTGGTGTTTGTGATACAACAATTATATCTAATATTGCTTTATTTATAGGAGTTGTTATGGCTCTTTTACCATTTACGCTGGCTGTTGCTGTTACAGCAGATAAACTTATGTCGTTATTGGTAGCATAAAGTATATTGGAAGTTTTACTATCTAATGAAATAGTACCTACATGAGTACCTTGTTTATTAGGTTCAGTATTATTTCTAAGATAAACACCAATTTGATTATTACCATAAGTAGATTTTAATATATCATAAGTAATTCCATTCCAATCTTTCATAATACTAAAACAAGGTCCTGTTAATGATCCAGTAGATTCAGAAATATCATATTTCCAACTCATAGGTGGAATAGCTTGATTGCCGGTTTTTAATTGAAGATTACTAAAAAAATTATTGCTTCTATCAAATTCATAATTATTCATTACTAATGCTGATGCTAATAAATTGGAATATACTTCGGTATTAAGACCTACATTTGAATGATAATCATTTATATTTTTATATATATGTCTAAATTTATTATCACCTTTATTTTCGGGTGTTGATAATATTCCAAGTTTATCATAATTTACAATATCTTTATTTGCGGTTATGTTATAAGAATCGGAAATACTATAAGGATTTGTTGAACCAGCAGACATTTTAGCAATTTCAAGATTATTGAATAAATTTGAATTTAATACACAACGATATCTGAATAAATCTTTATTTACAGTTTTATCAAAAAGATTTGAAGATGATTCATTTAATATTTCCATATCCCAATAATCAGGACAAGAAACATCAGGATATTCAGGGAATATATTAACCTTACTTGCTTCAAACGATAATATATAAACTATTAATGCCAATATAATAACAATAGTGCCTATGATATATACAATTGTAAATGGTAAAAATTGAACAAATAACATATCGCGAACTTCGCTAAATAAATAACTACAAACCATTAATGTAGCAGCAATTATACCATAAATAATACAAACGGCAATTGTACCTTTAAACATTCGTTCTTTTCTTATATGGTAAACCTTCCAATCATATGCGGATAAATTAGATGTATTAGAATCTGTTGACGACATATAAAAAATATCTTCTAATTATATAAATGATTTTAATTCAAGATTTTTAGTTCCTTTTTGCGATGGTAATTGCGCTCTTTCTAATGGCATAGGTAAAGCGCTAACAGATTTTTTATAATTCATATATTGTCTAATATTGGTTAATATCTCAGCTACCGCCCAATCAATAACCATCTTATTGAGTTCTTGAATTTGATTATAAACATTAGTTGGTAAATTCTTGGCAAATTGTAAATAATATGATCTCATTATTACTAATAATTCTTGTTCACTTTGATTGCTAATAATAAATTTCTCATCACTACGATTATAAACTTCGTTTATTATTGATTTTTGAAGTTGTTTTATATTGTCTTTGGAAAAAAAGGCAACAGATACATTGGTTGATGTTATATTACGAGATACACTATTATTATTATTTTCACTTGATATTATATTTGTTTTTTGTGAAATTGGTTTATTATTAATAATATTTACACGTCCATTTATAATATTATTAGGAATAAATATATCATTATCATAATTTACATTTTCATAATCAGACATATCTTTTTATCTTCTTAATTTATAGAAAAGATATGAATAATTTTGCATACGTCGTAAATAATTATATTGAAGTTTTTGATTTAAAATTACCAAAAGATAAGGAAAATTGCGATAAAGTTAAGAAAACATTATTAACATTCGTAAAAAATTTAATATTTAATGTAATATCTATTGCGTCCATTATAACTTTTATAAATAATGACAGCGAGATCAAAAGCCAAACATTAAAAATACTTATTAAATATATTAATGAAAAATGTAAGGCTGCCAAGAAAGGAGGAATGAATATAATGCCATCGGAATTTTATGGATTTGACAGTGGTCGCTACGATGCTGCTAATTTCTCAGGTGATATATTATACGTAGATCCATCTCAGGGAATAATACGACCTCAAATAAGCGGAGGAGGTCATAAGAATAATGATAAAGTTGATAAATATATTTATGATGAAATTAAAGAAATATTAAAATACTATAAACTACATGTATCTTCATCCATCAAAAAAGAATTATTAAAAATAATTAATATCAACGTTGATTGTATGTTCAAACAACTTAAATTAAAAGTTAAAAAATCAATACTAACAAAAGATCATGTTAAAGAATTAATAAAACAAAATAAGAATTTAGATATATTTAAATAAATAATGACAATAATAACAATAGATGGTAATATCGGAGCAGGAAAAACGACTATTTTAAACTATTTACATAAATACAAAGGATATCAAATTGACTTAGAACCCATTGAAAGATGGAAATTATTTCTTGATAATATCTATATAAACAAAAAGGACTATTTTAATTTTCATATTAGAGTATGGTTAGACCGTGCTTGGATTCAAGAAAAAGATAGTAAATCCATCATTTTTATGGAAAGAAGTCCATATTTCATTAGAAATACATTTAATCTAAATGATTTTAACAATAATAACATTAATCAAGAAGAATTTAATGTTATCAATGAAATGTATAATAAGACTGATAACATCTGGAAATCAAATCTACATATTTATTTAAGGACATCGCCTGAAAAATGCTTAAATAGAATTAGAGAAAGAGGAAGAGAAAATGAAATGAATATTACTTTAAAATATCTGGAAGAAATCCATAATTTACACGAAGACGCTTACAAAAATGGTTTAAAAAGAGATACAAATGTTATAATGTTAGATATTAACGATAAATCAATCCAAGAAATTGTTGATGAAATTGTAAGCATCATTAAATAAATAAAAATGCCAAAAACAACTCTCTTTTGGACTTCCCTTTTCATTCCTTTTTTTGCCAACCGTTCAGAAAACAGAACCAGACTCAAAGTATTCGCTCATGGTTTTGATATCCAACGAACCTATGATTGCTTCAATGTCTTGTGACGTATGTAAGAACTGAAACATCACAAGGTTTGACCAGTGGTGATAGTAAATCATTTCTTTCGCCATCGCCATTAAGACAGATTGGCTTTCCATGTTCAGATCGTACTTCATTTCCTTGTAGAACTCTAAATCAACATTGTAGATTGATGACATATTGTATATCATAATAAGTTTGTTTAAACTAAATAATCATTTTTTTACTATTTTCTTTAATTTTAAAGCAAATTTATTTTCTTATTACTTTAAAAATAAAATGCCAAAAACAACTCTCTTTTGGACTTTCCCTTTCCTCCTTCCTTTCCTTAAATACCATCAGTAATGAAAATGACCCAGTAATTTTCCCGCCCAAACTTCTCACTTATCTCGCATCTTTTATTTTTGTACATGAAAACCGAAACAAGATTCGTTCGGATATCATAAACATCAACGGAGTTAAAAGAGATTTCTTTCTTGTCAAGACGTCCATTCAGTTTTTCCTTAAACCACTCGCTAATTTGAACGATACTGTGGAAACATTCGTCTTCATCATCTTCCTTGTAGATATACCCGTATTTGTAATGTTCAGGCATTTCACAATCAATATTGCGCACGATAAAATCAACGACCTCTTCCATTTGTTTGGACAAAAATAATAATAATATTTTACTATCATTTTTTTATTATTTTTATTTAAATTAAAACAAAATTAAAAATTAGATAGATAAATGTCAAGAGATAATATTAAAATTTTTTATAATTTAACTTATATCAAAGAAGATAACTTATTTAAACAATGGATGTCTGATACCGATTTAGATGATTATGTTGAAGATGATGAATTTGGAAATATACATTATAAATTAATAAACGAATTATTAGTTTTAATTAATGATAGACATAATGGTCAAGAAAATGCCGTTTTAAAACTTATTACAGGAAGAAAAGCAACTGGATATAAAAAGTTAATATTAGATGAATATCTTGAAAGATGTGGAGAAAAATCTAAGACAATTGCTCAATGTCTGATAGTACAATTTCAAAATATTATACAATTATATTATAAAATTTTAAGTATTCCATCATATACAAATATTATAAATTTTCTTGAACCATATAAAATTCAAAAAGCTATTGAAAGTATTAAGGGCAAAGATTTACATTTATATAGAGGTTTTAATGCGTTCAGTGAAAAATTATTTAAAATTATGCATGAAAATCGTATTGACGATAAAACAATAATCGTGCCAACATTTCTTTCAACATCAATATTTTTTGATATAGCTAAAAAATTCGTAAATAAGAGAACAGATATTCATATTTCACAAAAAATTATTTGGAAAATTATTGTTCCAAATGAACTATTAAGTATATTTAATTATGTTTATTTAGGAAATGATGTAAATTTAGAGAATCCTAATAATGAAATAGTTGAAAGTGAATTTTTATTAAACATTGGTGCTATATTAGAACTTAATAATGTTGAATATAAAAATCGCGATCTTTATTACGATTCTGTAACTAAAACATATAATCCTATTTCATATACAATTCATACTTATGTATTTAAAGGATGGAGTCCTGAATATATTCAAAGTGTAATGTCATTATCCAACTTTTTTATAACATCATTTTCAGATGAATCAATTATTCAAACTAGAACAAGAACTAGAACAAGAACTAGAACAAGAACTAGAACAAGAAGTAGATCACGTTCACGTAAATAAACAAATAAACAAATAATAGAATAAATGAATATTCCGGAAACTCATATTCCAACTTTAAGATTTAAGATATCTATAAATGCTCCTAAATCTTGTCTTGATAAATGGAAAGAATTGAAAGACATTTGTGAATATAATAATAATGATGAAAATAAGAAAATCGTTAAAGACTGGTTATCTTTTTGTGATAATGAAAGAATAAAAAGTATGCCTTATTTAAATCGTTATGAAGGTGGTATTGGTGGTGATAATAATTTGAAACATAAACAAATGAGATTTAGACAATATATTTATTTAAATAAAGATAATGATATTGTTTTTGACCAAATTTATAATACAAATGAAGAAAAATGGACTTTTCAAGAATTTGATGATTTAATCTTAGGATTTATTAAATATGCGAATAATTATATAAATGGAGATTATGTTGATGGATTCATTGAATTGACTAATAAAGACTTATATTATAAACTATTTTCATATAAATAATTACCAATAACTATTATTAAACAAAAAAATGGATTTATTTATTTCAAATGTTCCTCAAAAATTATGGGATAATATGCCAAAGCGTAATAAACATATTTTAGGAGTTACTAGTTTATGGATGATGATTCCCATAATAAATACAAATATGTCACATTTATGTGGATTACTTGGGGCAGTTTGTACAGCATCAACGTTATTTTGGTATGCTCCATATCAAAATTCACTACTCCATAAAGCTGATAAATATTTGTCTATTAACTTTGCTTTAACTTTATCAATTTATACAATCAATGATATTATTTATAATAATAATTCAATTATATTATTTACATCATTATCGGGAAGTACATTAATTTTATATAACCTAAGTAATCATTTATTTAAAAATGAAAAGCATAATAGACAACTAATAGCACATCTTTTATTCAGATATAGTATATTTTTATGGAGTTATATGATTATGATTGAATCAAAAAATATTTATAGTGAAATATTAACAGTTACAATAGGATATTTAATCAATATTTCAGGAATGATTTTCCTTAAATCATGGGATAATTATTCTTATTGGAATAGTTGTTTTGTCACATCTTTATTAGTTATGAATACTGATTTAATAAAATTATATAAATATTAATTCATATTATTTTTTAATAATCTTAAAAAAATGTTTTTATATTCATTAAGATTTTCAATAATAAAAGATGTTCGTTATCCTCTTTTTAATAATTGGTTAAAACTTAAAAATATTTGCGAATACAATATCAATAATAGTAATAAAGTTGTTGTTGATGGTTGGTTAGCTAATTGTAGTTCAGAAGAAATAAAGACTTTAAGTTATTTATATAGATATGAAGGAGGTATAGGAATGGAAATAAATAAAAATAAACAATTGAGATTCAGAACATATTCAGATACAAGAAAAGATAATGATATCGTATTGAGACAATATTACAATGATATAAATAAAAATAAATGGACTGATAATAACTATGAAGATTTAATGAATGGTTTCGTCAAATATTCTAATAAATTTATTGTAAAAGGTACTGACTTTAAGAAAGGTAATTATGTATCTGGAAAAATTGAATTGATTTAATAAGTAAATAAAAAAAATGATAAAAATCATATAAATAATTATCAATTATTATTTAACATGACTACCGCTGAAATTGATAAAAAATATAAAAAACATGAGTTGAGAAGTCATATTTATAGTCGTCCATCAATGTATATCGGAACAATTGATCCAAATACAATTGATAGTTATATTATTGATGATGATGAAAAAGTAATCAAAAAGACAATTACATTTATTCCAGGTTTGTTCAAGATTTTTGACGAAGCTGTTGTAAATGCGATTGACCACGCAGTTAGAACTAAAACACATGCTAATCCATTGAAAAATATCAAAATTAATATTAACAAAGAAACCGGAGTCATTGAGATTTTCAATGATGGAATGGGTATTGAAATTACTAAGCATACTGAATATGAGATTTGGATTCCTGAATTGATTTTCGGAGAACTTCTCACATCTTCTAATTATAATGATGATGAAGTAAGAATTGTCGGTGGTGTCAATGGACTTGGTATCAAACTTACAAATATCTTCTCAAAGTCATTCACAATTGAAACAATTGATAGTGATAAAAAGAAGATTTATAAGCAAGAATTTAAGGACAATCTAACAATCAAGGAAACACCTGAAATTAAAGCTTGTCAGAAGAAATCATATACTAAGATTACTTTTCTTCCAGATTATGAAAAATTTGGATTAACTGGAATGACTGATGATATTTATAATCTATTTAAAAGACGTGTTTATGATGTTTCTGCTTGTACTGATGCTTCTGTCTCAGTTTATTTCAATGATAAAAAGATTAATATCAAAGATTTTGAGAAATATACAGATTTATTCTTAGATACTAAGACTTTACAACCAAGAGCTTATGAGAAAGTAAATGATCGTTGGGAAGTTGTAGCGGCTGTTAATAAATCTGGAACATTTGAACAGATATCATTCGTAAATGGTATTAATACGATTCGCGGTGGTCGTCATGTTGAATATATTACAAATGCTATTACGAAAAAGATGGTTGAGATGGCATTAGCAAAAAAGAAGAAGAATATTAAACCTCAGCATATCAAAGAAAATCTGTTCTTATTTGTAAAATCTACTATTGAAAATCCAACATTTGACAGTCAAACAAAAGAAACATTAACAACATTAGTAACTAAATTTGGTTCAAAATGCGAAATGACTGATAAGTTTTATGATAAATTATATAAATCTGGTATTATTGAGATTGCTTTAAGTGCGACTGAGGTTGTAGAACAGAAAAAATTAGTAAAAACAGATGGTAAAAAAGTAAATAAGATTATAGTTCCTAAGCTTGATGATGCAAATTTGGCAGGAACTAAAGATAGTAAGGATTGTACATTGATTTTAACAGAAGGAGATTCAGCGAAAACTATGGCTATCTCTGGTTTAAGTGTTGTAGGAAGAGATAAATTCGGTGTCTATCCTTTGAAAGGTAAGATTATCAATGTAAAAGATATTACATTACAAAAAATTTCTGATAATAATGAAATTACTAATCTTAAAAAAATCTTAGGATTAGAACAAAATAAAGATTATGCGAAGGGAATTGACTCTCTTCGTTATGGTAAAATCATGATTATGACAGATCAGGATCATGATGGAAGTCATATTAAAGGATTGTTATTCAATGTATTTCAGACTTTATGGAACTCTTTGTATAAATTTGATGGATTCTTAACATCTATGCTTACACCTATTATTAAGGCTACTAATTCAAGCACGAAAGAGGTATTATCTTTCTATAATATGACTGATTATGAAAGCTGGATTGATAAAATTGATAAAAAAACACAATGGAAAATCAAATATTATAAAGGACTTGGTACATCAACTGACCAAGAAGCAAAAGAATATTTCAAAGAAATGAAGCAAATTACTTATGTATTTACACCAGAATCTGATGCGTCTATTGATTTAGCTTTCAATAAGAAGAGGGCTGATGATCGTAAGAAATGGCTTTCATTGTATGATAAGAATGATGTATTGGATTACACAGATAAATCAATTACTTATGAGACATTTATTAATAAAGATTTGATTCATTTCAGCAATAGAAATTTAGAGAGAAGTATTCCTCATATCTGTGATGGACTTAAAGAAAGTACGCGAAAGATCTTATATGCCTGCTTGAAGAGAAATCTATATACTAATGAGATTAAAGTCGCGCAATTGGCTGGTAATGTCAGTGAAGTAACTGCTTATCATCATGGTGAAAATTCATTACAAGAAGCAATTATTGGTATGGCACAGATTTTCGTAGGTACTAATAATATTAATATTCTTGAACCGAAAGGTCAGATGGGTACTCGTATTAGCGGTGGACAGGATGCTTCGTCTCCTAGATATATTTATACTCTCTTATCAAAATTGACAAAACTTATTTTCAAAGAAGAGGATAATTCTATTCTCAATTATTTGAATGAAGATGGATTGTCTATTGAACCTGAATATTATATTCCAATTATTCCTATGATTCTTGTGAATGGCGGAATTGGTATTGGAACTGGTTATTCAACTAATATCGCTCAATATAATCCTGCTGATATTATTTCAATTTACTTGAACTTAATTTCAAATATTGATACAAATATTGGAAAGATTCTTAATATTGAAGATGTAGAGAAATCAATTTCATTGATAAATGATGTTGAAATGGAAGAATTAGTTCCATATTACTTAGGATTTAAAGGTGAAATTATTAAAAATGATAAAGGAAATTTCAGTAGCAAAGGAATTTATAAATGGCTTGATAATACAACAATTGAAATTACTGAACTTCCAGTTGGTACTTGGACTGAAAATTATAAAGAATTCTTAGAAGAATTGATATTATCTAATAATAATAAATATCTGAAATCATTTGAAAATCATTATACTGCGAAGAATGTTAAGTTCATCTTAAAAATCAATGATGGACTTAAAGAAGATTTAGAACCTAAGTTCTTAACTGAATTCAATTTAGTAACTACTAAAAATCTCAGTTTAAATAATATGCATCTCTTTACTGAAAAAGGCTGTATTAAGAAATATGATACAACAATTATGATTATTAAGGAATGGTATTCTACGAGAATTCACAAGTATCATGAACGTAAAGAAAAACAATTGATGATTATGGAAGAGGAATTTAACATATTATCAGCAAAAATTAAGTTTATTATTGATATTATTGAAGGTAATATCATTATTATGAATATTAAGATGGCTGATATTGAAGAACAATTAACAAAATCTGATTATTATAAGCACAATGACAGTTATGATTATTTGCTAAGAATGCCTATTTCACAGCTTACTATGGAAAAGAAAGAGAACTTAGAAAAAGAAGTTGCTGTTCTTAAAAATAAGATTGATGAATTGAAAGATATGTCAATTATCAAAATTTGGGAAAATGAATTAAATGAATTGCTTGTTGAATGGAATAAACATAAACTAATGATTGAAGAAGATTATATGAATGATTTGAAAGGCGAAACAGCTGCTACAAAGACTAAAAAAACTTACCAAAAGAAGAAGTAATTAAATCATCTATTCCCCAAACATCTATATTATTTCCATAATATTTCCATTTAAAAGGTAAAATCAAAGATTGATATTTTTGTAATTTAATGACTATTATTTTATCAGTAGAGATAGGTGGTTCTTTGCTTCTTTTAGCATTATAAATAATAACTTCGGTGTCTTCCATAGCATGTATGAAAACATATTTATAATTATTATGAATCCATTCATTGGGGTCATTATCTAATTTTGACTTGAAATTATAATTAAACCAACTTTCAATTATTTTTAAAGGATCTTGAATAAAATCACTGATTACTATGGGTTGTCGTTTAGATAAATTACTGAAATTAAAATCATTAATATCTGTTTGAAGGATTGTTATTTCACTTGGAAATATATAATAACAGATTGAATAAATTAATATTATTATAGAGATTATTATAATTATTAATTTCATTTATTTATATTAAATAGAAAAATATGGGTAGAAAAAAACTACTTTATAAAGGAGGTGAAAAAATAGATACAACACAAGGTCCTTTATTACCTGTTTATTTAACTAATAAAGAAAAAGAAGATTTAGAAGCATTATCAAAAACATATGAACAAAAAGAAATTAATCTTAAATTTAAATTAAATCAAGCTCAACGTGATAAAGAAAAAGAACAAGAATCAATTGATAAAGAAAAAGATAGAAATATAAACTATAAAAAACTTAATGAAACTGCCAGATATCATACAATGCAATTAATTACCAAATATTTATTTGGTTTTATGTCTATTATTAAACAAATTTTAATATTTGGTGGAGCAATTTTTAAAGAGTCTGTTAATATTGCTTTTAGATTTATAGCATTAATTTATCAAGGATTAGGTGTTGGAAATGGAACACTTATGCGATATGTATGTGCAATTATTTGTATTATAGTTATATTTACAGGAGGTTTTGCTCTTTTTAAAGGCTTTCAAAAAGCAGCAAATCCATCATTTAATAATTCAGTCATTGATAACATTTTAAAAGCAGATGCTTCAAGTTTCTTAACCATCAGTTCACCAACTTTTTTTTCAAAATTTTCAGATGGTTTATTTTCAATGGTTCCAGATAAATATAAGTATTCATTCGGGGCAATGACAGGTTCCTTTAATTATATGATAACTGGTAAAAATCAATTTGAGAATTATTTAGAAAAAAGAGAAACTGTTGAAAACGATGTTGGTCGCAGTGACAATATTTTTAATATTAATTTGAAAAATAATGTTGGTAGTTATGTTTCCAATAAAACTTATAGTATTTTAAAACCAAATGATATTTCTATTGTATTTGAAGGTCAAAATCCTATATATGATATTAATAGATTGTCTGATGATTTTAAATCACAATCATATTTTGGATTTTATGATAAATATACAGTTCCAGTTGTTGCCCCAACATCCAATTGGATTTTAGATGTTAACAATGCTTATTATTCATCAAATACATTAGATTCTGATCCACAAACAATAAAAGATATTAGAATACATGCTAATAAACAAAATAATATTTTTAAAATTAATGAAAATGGACAAGTTGTTTATAATTCATTTTTAAATAAGAATTATTATGTTGATACTATTCACTTTAATAATAGTAAAATAGTCTATCTTACTAATTATTCTCAGGTTATTAATAATTTAATGACTAATAATAATATCTCAAATAGTTCAGTACAAGCAAATAAAAAATATTTAAATATTATAAGTAGATTAACTATTTCAAATAGTTATGGCGATTCAAAATACTATAATATAATAAGTTATTTGGACGAACAATATAAAATTGATATAAATTTATATATTAGTAATATATAATAAAAATGAGTGTTTATTATTTTGAATTAACAAAGATTACAGAAAAAGATAATAAATTTGGTATATCTACAAATGCTTTTTGGCAAAATACATCAGGAAATTCTTATAACACATTAGTAAATTATGTAATTTATGGAGATGATAATTCATCTTCATCTTCAAAAGGTCATTACGCATTTGGACAACTTTATATTCAACCAAATAATGTTCAAAATAAACAACCTTATCCTCCTAATTTAATAATAAATGATCAAAAAAAAGATGGAATTACAAATATTTATACACAATATAATGAAACAGGAACAGCTTATTTATTAATTGATACACCAGCCACAACATCCAAATATTTCATGAAATGTACTGTTATATAAGTGTCTTTATCATATATGTATCAACCAGTTCATATCCATATTTTCTATAATAATTTCTTACACCTGTTCCGGCTATAATTGCCATCTTTTGAATTCCGTGTGATTTTGTTATTTCTTCTGCTTTTTCTATTAGTTTTCTCCCATATCCTTTATGTTGTAAAGAGAATGAGTCATTATTTCCTACATTTGATAAGGTTGAATATACATGTAATTCACGAATCAATCCACAATTTTCAAGGACAGTTCCTCTATTTTCAATATCAACATTGACTATTCTAAGTCTAATAAATCCAATTAAATATTTATCAGTCTCATAGGATATAAAGAACTCTTTGCCATTACTTGCCGAATACTCTAAAACTTCTAATTTGATATCATCATAATTTACAACATTCCCTTTAATCTCTCTACATCTGATACAATGACATTTCCATCCATTAGCCCTCATATCATTCTCTAAGACTTGTCTGATGCTTGTAAATTGCTGTGAATATCCACCAATTATATAATGTCCTGAAATGTCTCTGATAATTCTATTAATTCTGAATTGTTTTGTAATTTTTATTTTAAAACTTTTAATAAGTTCATATAAATATTTATCATCATATGGTTTATATTCACCTTTCTCATACAATTCCTTAATTTTTGTAAATGGTACAATAGCACATGGATAAATCTTTAATTGATCTAACTGTAAATCAGGATCATTTAAAACCTGATTAAGCATCTTTTCATCTTTTTCAACTGAACTTCCATATAAATTGAGCATAATATGACCATCAATCTTATAACAATTATCTTTTAGTAATTTAATTGCCTTCTTTACTTTTTCAACTGATTCGCCACGATTATTCATCTTCAATACTTCATTATCAGTATGTTGAATTCCTAATTGAACACGTGTACAATTGAACCTTCTTAGTCGTTTAATTTCATTTATATTGATGCTATCACTTCTCATTTCAAGTGTAAGACCAATGATATGAATTTTAGCAGTCTCATTAATCAATAATTCTTCTTCTAAGCTTAGAACATCTCTTTTTTCAATATCATAGAAAATATTGGCAGCATAATAAAGTTTTGTTACGAATTGTTCCTGATATTCTTTTGGATATTCACTCCATGTTCCACCTAAAACAAGTAATTCAATCTTATCAACTTGATGACCCATATTAATCAAAGAAGATATACGAGCATTCATTTGTCTTACTGGATCAAATCCATTTTGATTTGCTCTTAAAACAGCGGGTTCAGTAAATAAATAACTACGAGGTTGCTGAACCCATCCATTGTCTTCTGATGGCTTTTCATTAGGACAGTAAGAACAATTGTGAAGACAGCTGAATGTTCCCTTAACAACTTCACCAGAACTATTAATGTATTCAGGTGTTCCACTTGTAAGAACAGTAACACTGATAATACCTGATTGAGACTTTTGAACCTTTTTAATCAACTTTTTCTTTAAATCATAATCTTCATAACCAAGACTATTATATATTTTAATTAAATCAATTTTACTACAATTAATCTTAAATTTCCTATTCATATCCTTGATAAAATTGAAAATTGTATCAAATTCTTTTTTCAACAATTCATCTCTAATAAGATTTAATTGTTCAGTTGATAGTTCTTTTGGTTTTAATACAATATCTTCAATATCCATTATGATGAATATTTATGATAATAAAAACAAAAATCATTTTTTTAATTATTCGTCTTCTTTTCTTTCTCTAAAATAGCTCATAATATCTTCTTTAAATTCTTCTGTAAATTTTTTAGTAGGTATTAAAATACCATAATTATCATAAGTCAAATGATCATTTGGTGAATATTTATGTTTAATCAAATATTGCCATCTTTCAGTATATTTTCTGTTTTGCTTTGAACCATGAAAATAATGTCTAATAACTCCTGATGTATATCCTAATCGTAATTTATGTGCTTTCTTCTCAAAATCCAACATACTATTATTATAATCATCTGAATATTTTGGATTATTCATATTTACACTTTTATTAACAAAAGAAAGAGCCATAATACTATCACCTGAACCAAGAATACCTTTATCATATAATCCTCCAACTTTTTCATAAGCATTTCGTGTCATCGCCCAAGCATAGCCTGGATGCCAATAATCAATACCTTTTGTTGTATATTTCTTATTTTTATTAAAAGAATAACCAAAACTTGTAAAGATATTTAAACTATTTTCTTGTTTGTCCATATCAACACAATGACTAAAAAGTTGTACAACATCTTTACAACCATTTAAAATTTTTAATGTGTCTAATGCCCAATTATTATTCTCAAATTCAACATCCGCATCAATCCACGCAAAGGCTTTCCAATTAGCTGGAAGTAAATATTTAACACCTAAATTAATCATGTTTTCTTTATGCCAAATTGGTATTTCTGTTTTTATTTGTAAATGATTTTTATTATTTTTATCAGTTACAAAAAACTTATGATTTCCATAAGCCAATTCAACAACAAATAGATTAATATTTTCTTCCTCTTCTTCCATTCTTTTCACAAATTCTTTCAATAATATAAATCTTCTTGCATACATACAAGGGTTAGAAACAACAATAATTACATTCAATTTATCTTCAATAGGCTCATTATTCTTAATCGCATATTTGATGTCATTAACTTTATAATGAATATCATCTATTTCAATTCCATTTATGATTGTCATATTATATAAATATTTTATAATTTTTTTTAAATTAGAGAATATTGAGGTTTATTTATTGAAGCCTTATATTTATAAACGAAGAATCGTCTTACAATATCTTCGGCATAATAATTATAATTATTAAAATCAAAGTCATCAGAATTTCTGAGATAATATAAAGCTAATTTAAGAGTATAACCTTCTTTTGAATTGATAATTTTATTTTCTTCATCATTCAATTTATCAAATATTTCTGTATGACTATCATTAATGACCTTGACATAATCATCGTAAGGTAGTGTATTCATTGTTTAGATGAATAATTAAAAAAATAATAAAATCATTTTTTAATAAAAATTACGATATTTATAAAAACTATAAACATTATTTTCAGTTGGAAACATATATTTATCAAATAACAGATAAATCTTTTTTAAATAATTATCATCTTTAACATCTTTCAAAACTAATAGAAATTTAAAGATAGAATTATTATCATAGTTTTTTAAGTTAAAAAGTTTTGAATTTAAATAGTAATGTAACAAATATTTGATATTTACGTTTGTATAAATGAATAATCTTGTTTTATTATCTTCTAATGGTAGAAAATTAATTCCATAATTGATCTTTTTATTAATAGACCCTTTTAAATAAAACGGATATTTGTAAAAGATTCTATGTTCCATATTAAATAACTCTTTCTTAATCAAAAATTTATTACGAACTGAAAGTTCCTTACTATTATCATTGAAATACATAAATTCTAAAACAATATTTTGAAGACTATTATCAATATCCATATAACAATGTTCAATCGTACAAGAAATATTTTTATTGTATAATGATGGTGGTGTTCTTTTTAAGTTCTTATAACTCCACCAAACAATACCATCTTTTATCGTAGTTGTCCCAATTGTATCTAATGAAGTATGAACTGTTAAATGATTTGGACAAACTAAGCATTTATTATTAATAAAACCTTTTTCTAATTTAGCACCAAGATGCTTACAATATCCAACAGTTGTTTGCGGAGTTGTATCATTAAACCATAAAACTAATGGCAATTTCCCATAATTAATAGGATATGGTTTTGTTTTATCAAAATTATCATGAATTGCTATTGGATGCCATTCGCGAAATATTTGAGGCAAAAAGAAACCAAAAGTTGTATTCAAAAATAAATTAAATACCAGTACCAGTTTATACCATTTCATTTATTTTTAATTACATAACACAAATAAACCTTATATTTATTTTTTTATAATTAATAATCTAAAATAATATTTCTAAGATTATCGTTATCAATATGATTTAAATTATTTCTCAAATATGATGGTGGTGTTTTTTTAAGACTTTTGTAACTCCACCAAACGATACCGTCTTGTACAACAGTCTTTCCAAATACTTCTGATGAATTATTATTAATGGTTGTTGTTTGAGGTGTTGTATTATTAAACAATAAAACTAATGGCAATTTTCCATAATTGATTAAATATGGTTTTGTTTTATCAATCTTATCATAAATTGCTACTGGATGCCAACCACCAAATATCTGAGGCAAAAAGAAACCACAAGTAGTATTGAAAAATAAGTTAAATACTAATGCCAATTTACATAATTTCATTTATTTTTTAATTATTCTTAATCAAATAAACCTTATGTAATTATAAAAAAAATCCAACAAAGATTATTATAAATCCAGCAATCATGAATTTATCAACCATTCTTTTTATTATAAAATTAAATTTATCAAGAGTATTTTTAACTGGATTTGTAACAATAATATTCGTTTCTTTATCTAATAATAAATGTCGTTTAGAATGGATTGAAAATACATTAGGAAAATAAAAATCAGATGCTGATAAACCTCCTGATAAATTTAAATTTGAAAGTAACTTATAACATCTCATTTTTAATTATTTTTTTTATTATAAATAATCTTTATATTTGTTTAAAAAAAATAATTAAATAACATTAAATAAAAGAAACAAATCACATTAAACATTAAAAAAAGATTCACATATTCAACATCATTATTTGTAGAAGTTATTATCAATGTTTCATTATAACATCTCATTTTAAATTATTTTTTTATGATAAATAATCTTTATATTAAATTTTTAGACATCTTATATGTCAATTGAAAAGTAATAATCAATGTTATACAAAAACTCGTACATATATTATAAAAAGTAATAGATCTTGCTATATCATGAAACAAAATATTTAATTTACTATACATCATTTATTTAGAATAATGATAATAATCTTATATTTATTTATTATTAGAAAGTAACATTTGTTGTGTTTGTTGTATTGATGTTTAAATTGTTTATAAATCTATTTATTAATTGAATAGTAATAATTACGGTTACCCATGTCGTAACATATAAATTAGCATAATTAAAACATTCTACAATTGGATCTAAATATGAAGAAAATTTAAGATATATCATGTGATTTATTTAAAATAAATATAATAATCTTTATATTTGTTTATTAAGAATTGAAAAAAATAATTGATATCATTAGATTATATAAACCAACTATTATAATCATAGAAAGAATATTTAAATATTCAATTTCACTATTATCAATGGAATAAAAATAATTACAACTATAATTATAACATTTCATTTATTATATAATATGATAGAAATACTTAAATAAAATATAATACATAATACCAAATTTGATTGCGTTATGACAAACAATAATTAAAATACTTTTTAATTCTTCTTCATTACTATTTGTTTTACAATTATTTATTATTATAGATGATTTTGGGATATTTAAAAGTGATTGTGAAGAAACTTTCTTTAAATCATTTGTAATTGTTGGTGTTTGTGTAAATATCTTTGAAGAAGTTCTTGAAAGTTTGTATAAATTATGATTGGATGTAGAAGATCTTATCATAAATGTATTAACATTCGCAAACAAATTCAAAAATAAAAGTATTTTATAGCATTTCATTTATTATAATTACGATAATTATCTTTATATTTATTTAATATGATAATGTTCGTATAGATAATAATAAATGTAATAATATAAAACATAATTATAAATGATATTAACAATAAGTTTATTAAATAACTTGTCAGTGTCATTATCATTTTCATTATCATCTTTTTTACAATAATTAGTAGTAATTGCCAATGATGATGATATTCTTTTTAATTTATTTGAAAATAATTTTTTGGTTGGTTTATTAGAATTATGTGGTGTTGGTGGAACTACAAATGAATAACAACAGATTATAAATAAATTTATTAAATAAATAGTTCTCATTGATATAAATATAATGTTAATTTTTTAAATATATAAAAATTAATTGAAAATTTTAAAAAAATATATAATCAAAAAAACACATATATATTGAAATGGATGTCAAATATTTTTATTGCGCTTTATGTGATTACAAAACAAAACGTAAATATGATCTAGAAAGACATCATAACGCAATTCATATATTAAAAAGTTATAATACAAAAATAATTGAAAATAAAGAAAAAGAAGTAATTCAAAATAAAGAAGAAGAAATAATTGAAGTTAAGCAAGATAAATATGAATGTTATAAATGTGCTAAAAAATATAAAACTAAAAAATATTTACTTTCTCATCAAGATAAATGTAATGGTTTAAGTATTTTAACATGTCCTAAATGTATGAAAAATTTTAGTAATACAAGTAATAAATCGGCACATATTAAAAATAATAATTGTAAATTAAAAAATTTCATGTTAAATCTTAATTATTTAGCGATTCCTGAAATATATAATTTTATTTATTTAATTAAAGAAAGAGAATTTATTATTACTAGTAAAAATATTTATAAAATAGGAAAAACTACACAACAAAATAATAAAAGACTTAATGCTTATCCAAAAGGAAGTGTTTTAATATTTCATATGATGTGTAATAATTGCGATAAAATTGAAAAAATATTATTAAAAAAATTTAGAAACATATTTATAATAAAAAAAGAATATGGAAATGAATATTTTGAAGGTAATCATTTGGAAATGATTAAAACTATTTATACTACAATCTTAACAATTTTATAATTTAAAAATATCAACTAAACTTTTTTAACATTTTACATGAATAATTGTTTAGTTACTCCCATTTCTATGACCGTGATGTTATCTGAAATAATATATTCAGAATTATCAACAAAATAATAAGATTTGAATAATTGTATAAATATAAGTATTGAAATAATCCTGAAATTCATTTTTTATAATTAGATAACATAAAAAACTTATAAATGTAAATTAGACATATCATAAATTGTATTATTATACCAATTTAGATTTTGGTTGATGTCTTTCATTTGTTCATCGATGACTTTAATTCGATTTTCATGACTTTCAATGAATATTAAATGACTTATTTTTTCGTCTAAATCCTGTAAGATTTCGCTATATTTAGCAATGTTTTCATATCGTATCTTATTTTTATTTATATGATCATTGTATTCATAGAATTTTGACCAGCTTTCTTCAATAAAAGGTAAAATATCGTTTATTGTTTTATTAGAGGCTTGAATTTTGTTCATTTCAGTATTAATGAGACCTTGAACTTTGTCTCTATTTTTCTTTAAAGTATCTAAGAAGAACATATTTGAAGTTGATTAAACAACCAAATATAAACAAAAATAATCAATTTTTTCTAGAACTTAATAAACTTTTCTTTATTCATAAAATAATAAGCAATACAACAAGCTCCTATAATATTTATAATGGAATGAAATGTCATTGTTGATGATGAACTTGCTACTAACATATAAAAATGTGTAAAGAACACAATACAGATGCCAATATAATATGATATTAAATGATTATCCATTTATCCTATAATGGAATAATATATAAAAATGACCAAAAATTAATCTTGATCATTTTATATTCTCTCATCTCCCCATAATACAAAGCAATCTCAGCAATATTTACATGTCAAGTCATATTCAATCGTTTCTGCGAAGATTTGACGAATCGCATATAAACGCTTTATTTTGTATAAATCTGCTTCATAACGAGTCGTTGTATAATATAACTCAAACAACTGATTATAGAGAGACAACACTGTAATGCTTTTTGAATTATTCAGATAATCTTCGATAATATCTTTGTAATTTCCGAAAAAGCTGTCATAAACACTATATACTTCTTCCAAGAATGAATCGATCATATCAAACTCAATATCTGTCAACGTCGTCATTGTGATGTAATAATCTAGTAGAATCTTTCAAGTCATTTTTTAACTTTTTAATAAAAAAATAAAACAAATTTAAAATAAATCAAAGATGTTTGTTATGTTATAATAATATGTTTCAATTATTATTATTAATCTCAATAAAATGATTGTGATTAAAAAATTAATATTATTATTAAAATTATCATTATTATTACCAAGACTACTAATAGATTGTTCTTGACGACGAAGTTCTTGATGATAATTTTTGACAATATTGAATCTATGACTATTTTCTCTATCAATTCGTGGAATCATTGGTTTACATGTATTAATAAAAACAAAATTATTGAAAACCAAAAAATATATGATAAAGAATTTTTTTTGATTCATATATAATATACATCAAAATGCGTTTAAGTAGTTTTAGTCCTCAGCATAATTCGGTTCATGTAAAGCATCTGAGTGTCTCTGAGCTGTTGAAAGATGTCATCGTTCGTCTTTTTCATATGAATTATATCCAACTCCGAATACTTATTCGTAAGAAGAAGTGAAATGATACAAGATAGTGCTCTAAGTTGCTTATTGATAACAAGCAAGTTCTCAAATTCCTTCTCAATCGTAGTGCCTTCATTGATTGGCTTCTCCTTATAAAACTTGATATAATGATTAACAATTTCCCTAAATCCATGTACGCTATTGATGAAATCAGCGGTTGAATTAAAGTCATTCATATTTTCAATGAAACTGGTCATTTTATCGTTTAAACCTAACTTTAAATGAATAAAGACAAAAATCATTTTTTATTTAAAAATCTTAAAAATTACCAACATATTTATACAAATTGCTATGGACGATATAATTATGATTTGTTTTTGCTGATTGTTAATCAACCTTTTAGATTGAATAAGTTGTTGTGCTATATCTTCTTGAATATCTACTATTTTTTTTATTAACTTATATTGAATTTCATTTTCTTCATTTAATATCATAATAATATTTTCATGATTCTTAATTTTATTTACGTATTCAATCTTATCTTTGATGACTTTTAGTATTTCTAAATTATTGTTAATATTATTATTAGCGTTCTTTATATCATTTTGTGCTAATGTATATTGTGTTCTTAAAGATGTATTTTGATTTATATGAGGATAATAAATATCCATCTTTTTTTCACAAAATTTTATTGTATTTTTACAATTATCAATCGTATTTTCAACATTATTCTGATTAATTTTCAGATAATTTAAGAATGGCATATATTATAAAAATACAAAAATCATAAAGACTTATATCATTTTTTAAACAATAAATAACAAGAAAGGATACTTAAAGCACCAATACAAATATTTTGTGTTTCAATGCGTTTTTCAACCAAATTAATTTTATTCTCATGTTGATCAATCTTATTTATATATTTAATTTTATCGGAAACAATGATATAATCGTCTGTAATAATATCAATAGCATCAATTTGAGGATTTTTTATATATTTTTCTTTGATAAATTTTTCATAAGAATAAGAACCGTTATAAATATCATCATCCATTTTGCTAGTAATTGTCTTATTATTCAATGTTTCACTTATAGATTTATAATTATTAACAGTTTCGCGAATATGTTCTTTATAGTTTTTTAAAGTTGCTAATAGACCCATATCATTAGAATGATATTCAGAATAAGAATTGGAATTAGTATCGGAGTCAGAGTCATAATCAACCATTTTTTTATCTATTATAAACAAAATAACTTTAAATATTTTATAAAAATTGAAATATATTTATCACGAAAGAGATAATTGAAATAATTGAAACAACTATTAAATATTTTCTTTGAACTTCAACGGTCGTCCTAAGTAATTTAAGGTTTTCGTCAGTTTCCTTTAAGTAATTTTGATTATTATTGATTTTATTGATACAATTAATTTTATCAGTAATAATATCAAGTTCTTTATTAGTTTTTATAGCTTCTTGTGTATTTATCTTAATATTTCTCTTGATATTTATGACATCTCTATCAGCGTTTGTTTTACCAATACTATAATATTCTTTCAAATACTGTTCATAAATATCTGAATGTTCGTTATAATCTCTAATATGATCTCTTAAATATTCCTGATACATTTTGAGACTAGTTAATAATGCCATTAGTAGTAATAACATTTAAAAAATAATATAATAAATCAATTTTTATTTATGAATATAATTCATCAAATCAAACGTATTATTTAAAGTTGTTTTTATCATACACATATTTAAAATAACAATCCAATAAAAATATTTATAATCATCATTACCTCCATCATCATCATTTCCACCATTATTATTACCATTACATATTCTATTATTGCCACCACCAATACCACCACCATCATTTTCAGTCAAATATAAGTTTGGAAAAATTATAGAAGATTGTTTATTGATTAAAGGTATTTTTGGAGATAATGAAAGAAATGCATCAACGACGACTGTATTTATAAACAAAAAACAAGAGACTAAAATGAATTTAAAATTCATATTTTTAATTATATAATTAATTTGTTTTTATATAAATAATTAAATAATAATCCTGGAATCAAATATAATACACATCCCCATGCTGTATCTTTAAAAGCATTATAGTATGTATAATTTTTGAAAGTAGAACAATTAGTATAACTGTAAGTACCATAAACGGCTAAACCAAACAAGAGAGAATATAAAAGAGTATTACCTTCAACCAAAATTACTTTTATGAATAAATAGAATGAAATGAATATACAAACGTATGCGATTATATTAGAAGCCATTCTTAAATAGAATGGTTCTTTCTGTATCTTTTTAACAAGTGTCATATAAGATTGAAAATTAAGAGTGATCCAAGAAACATCTAGAACAAAAAGTAAGGCGAATGACAGTAATAAAGCTGTATAGAAATTCATTATATTATATTATAGTAAGAAAATGAATTTAAAAGGAGGTAAATCAATAAGTGTAGGATTTAGAGCAAAAACATTTGATGTTTATGATAATGACAAATCTGATACAGTTAATTTATATAATGTAATAAAACATTTAGAAACAGACAGAATCCTTTTATATGGTCTTAATAAAGTTGTCAAGACAAGAGGAGAAAAAGATAAAATTTTAAAATTATTAGAAAATAAGGATAATTTTATAGCAAAGGTTTTTAAAAGAGGTAATATTATTCTTGGAAATTCTAAGACTAATTTTAAAAGTGAAATGAAAGCGATTAAAGATATTTCTAATATTTTCAAAGGCGATTTATATAAACATACAACATTTAAGCCTATTTTTAATTATGAAGGAGTTGATATATATGCTATATCATATCGTTTTAATTATTTTATAGTTCAAGAGAAATGTAATAATACCTTAGATAAAATTGATTTTACACAAGAAGAATTTAATAAATTTATAAATGAAATTTATGAGAGTTTATTAATTTTACAAAAAAATAATTTTATTCATAATGATATAAAAGCTGATAATATCATCAAATGTAATAATCGCTATAAATTGATTGATTGGGATTTGGCATCAAAAATTAATAATCCAAATTTATCATTTGCGAAAGGTTCGGGAGGTAATTTTGTTTTTAATCATCCAATTAAGTTTTATACGTATGGTATTCCTATTTTTCTTTATAAAGTTATGCTTGCTATTTTCATAAATTATGATAAAAAAACTTATGAATGGTTATTTGATTTAAAGACTTTCAATTATATTAAAAAGATTAGTTTAAAAAGTGCCGAATATTTATTGTATCATAATTATAATTTGAAGAAACTTAAAAATCAATATGACATGTATTCATTTGCCATTTTGATTGTATTTTTGGCAGAAAAGAACAATCTTAAATTTCCCTCAGATCTTGTAAATGAATTATTGGCACCTTTTCACATCAAACTATAAATATATATAAGAATTTATAAATATATATTAATAGGCACCTAATAATCCCTGTAATGTCAAATACTTATACACTTTATCAAGAAAAACTTCGCAAACAACGTGAAAACCCAGAGACATCACGTGCGGGACTTAAATGGGAAGTAGAAGAAGACAATACTCTCATGGATAAAATTAACGATAATGAAAGTATCGATGACATCGCAAAACAACTTCAAAGAACTGCTGGAAGTATTAAAACTCGTCTAATTGTAAAAGCTCTTCATCTAATTGATGAAGATCATGCGATTACTCTTGATGAAGCAGCAGAACGTTATAAAATTACTACACAAGATATTCAAGCATATCAAGCAAACAAAAAGAAACGTCAACTAACAAATTCACTACGTCACAATCCAGTAACTCTTAATTCAATCTATTCACTCCTAGTTGAAATCAACTCAAAACTTAGTTAAACAAAAAAACTTGCTATAAAAGATATTAATAATAATATTAAGGCAAAAGCTATCATTGATACACTAAATAATAGCACTGAATATATGGATGATTGTTGAAACATTGATCCACATTTACATTTATTTTTCTTCAATTTATGAATATACATAATTGTTCTTATTATAAATATGAAATTGACAAAACCTACGATAAGCACAAGTCCAGCTATATATTGAGTGTAAATATTATGAATACCTAATGTTATTAGAATAAATAACCATAATAAATCAATAATTATAAAAAATGTAAACCATTCTTTTAAGTATTTTCCTTCTTCTATATGTGAACAAGTACATTTATCAATGTTATTTAACCAATTTAATATATATATTATGAATAATACACCAATGATAACAGGTATATAATTAAATGCTGATAATTCTTTTTCTGTTGTATTTATGGTATCGTTTCCAGCAGGTTGTTTATAATCATAATCATTATCATAATTAATATCTGAAACATTTTTAAATGATTTAATTCGTCTTGATGATGACATTCGTTTTCAATCTATATTAATTATATAAAAAAAATAAACAGCTTTTCTTTATTTTTGCTTCAAGTCGTAAGTCTGAATAGAGGTTTTACGATGCTTATAATAAACAATTGAATCGTCAATTTTCATAAAAGACCCTTTAATTACGATTCTAAATTCTGGTGATGAAAACACAATATGATCAAATACAATATTATGTTTATCATATGAAATCTTAAATTTGCCAGCAAGTGTAAGTGACTTTGACCAAGACTTCATTTTCATATGCGCATTAATATTTTCATCCAAATTATTGAACCAATAATAATAATTCAGAATTGAATCTAAAATCTTGATTTCTTTATTATGAATATTTGAAACTCTGCTAATTGAATGAAGATAATCAGGCATTGATGATAATAATTTAAAAATTATAAAAATCATTTTTTATTTAAAAATGAATGTGAGTCCAACAAAAATCATTAACGCTATTATAATTGCTAAGATTACTATGTTAATTTTTGAATATATGTATAGTAATTCTTGTGTTCTTCCTTCACTACATTTACAATTAGAGGTCTTTAAGTAGTTTATATATCTATATGTCACAATTATCATTAAAGCAGATACAAATCCTAAAATTAAATTAAAACCTAATAATAAATTATTGTATTTAATAAAATCACTTAAAGTTCCTTTTGAACCTGATAATAAATAAATAAATACCTCAGATAAGTAATAAATAATTATAAAAAACCACCAAGCTTTTATGAATATTTTCTTATTAGTATTACTACATTCACATTTGATTTTGTCTAAATTATTGATCCAATTTAAAATGAATAAACCTATTAAAACAATTATTACAATATTGAAAATAGTTAATAATTCTAAATAATCCATTTTTATCTATTTATAGATTTTTTAATAATAATTCTAAGATTATAAAAAAATGATTTTTATTTAAGGTGATAAAAATCATACAACAAATGACTATGATTCATGATTATGCTTCATTTGAATCAATTGTATTTAACTTTGATGGAATCATTTATGGCGGATATGTACGCGATAAGATTATCAACGAAAATAAAAAATCAGATTTCATTATTTCAAATGACATGGATATCTTCTTTAAGAATGAAGAAATTGCGAAGAAATTTATTGAAGAATTATCATCATTTGGTGATGTTATTAAAACAGTAAACAATGATAATACTTATACTGGACTGTTTTCTATTATTCAACACAAACAAATTTCAGTCATCAATGAAAATCAGTCATTGACATTTGATATCTCCTTTCCTTATAAGAATACCGAAAGTGAATGTCAAGATCTTGAACCTCCTTTTTACAATCTTGATATGGAATGTAATGGATTTTTAATGGATGCTTCTGGTATTCATTATTCATCTATGACAGGTACTTATCTAGACACTCTAAAATCTTCTGAGAAAAAAGCAGAATTATTCAGAATTATTCATGATATGTATAAAATGCGAACTAATCTAACGACTATTGGAGGATTGAAAATTGAAGAGCCTTATATCGTTGGTCGCGTTTTGAAGATGATTAATAGGAAATCTTCATGGAAAATCTTGAATGCTCCATTTAAGTTTCAAAAAAGAAATTTCATTTGTAAGTGTTGTAATGAAATATCATTTAAAAGTGGTTATAAAGTTGGAACATTCTCATATGATAAAGAATGTTTCTTTGAAAAGTTATATAAGTTTGAATTCAAACGTGAACTTAAATTAACAATTGATGAACAACATTTAGCATTCATTTAGAAGTTTTAATATCTATAATTTATAGATAAGTATGAGAGTTTTAACTTATAAAAATTATAAAAAACTTTTAAATGATGATAATGGTATTCATTTAAAACAACAACTTTTTTTACAAAAATATGCGAATGATAATCATAATAACCTCAAATATTTTTTGTTATATCATGGAATTGGCACAGGCAAAACAAGATCGTCTATAATAATGGCAGAAGAAATTATGAAAAAAGACGCAAAAAAATCTGTAACTGTAATATTGCCAGCGCGTTTAAAAACCAATTATTTAGATGAACTTATACCAATTATTTGTAAAGATAAAATTAAAGAATTAAATGAATATAATGATGTTAAAACAACTGAACAAAGAAAAAGAAAACTTAGAATCTTATTTAAGAAAATAATTGATGTTAAATATTCAATCTATTCTTATGAATTTGTTATTAATTTATTTAAGAAATCAACTGACATCAAACAAACATTAAAAGATTTTATAGATAATAAAATAATAATTATTGATGAATTTCATAATCTTATTGGTAATAATATAGATAAACAAGTTTTATTAAAAATTCATGGTAAAAATAAAATTATAAAATCTCCAAAGCATATTAATTCAGTCCTTTTACGATACATAACAACTTATGCGCCAGAAGTTTCATCTAATTTTAATATGATCTTTTTAACAGCAACACCTGTATTTGACAATTTTAATCAATTTGTTGAACTTGTTTATCTATTAAACCCCAAAGCAGAAAGAACAATAAAAAGAGATGGTAATTTTGAAAATATTGTTTTTGACGATAAAAAAGATAAAGTATTTAGAACTTTAATTCAATTTTTAAAAGGATTGGTAAGTTATTATTTTATTACAAATGTTAAAGATTTTCCAAAAGTTAATTATGTAACAGAAGAAATACCATTATCTAAAACACAAGATGATAAAACAAAAATAATTATAGCAGAAGAAAGCCCTAATTCTAAGGATGAAAGAATGCCAACTCTATTTTTATTAGGACAAAGACAAATCAGTATTTCTACTTTTAATTATACAGAAGTAGACAAGGTTTTAGGAAATCTTAAAGAATACGCGCCGAAATTAAAAAGATTATTTCAATTAATTAAAAAACTAAAAGGAAAACATGTCGTTTATTCAAATTTTATTAGTTATTGTTTGAATGTTATTAAAAAATATTTAGATAATAAGGGTTGGGTTAATTATACTGATAAATATGAAACAAAACCTTATAAGACTTATGTTTTATGGGATGCTACTTTAAATGATAATGATAAACAAAATGTTAAAAGTATTTTAAATTCAGTTGAAAATATTGATGGAAAATTAATAAGAGTTGTTTTGGGTTCTCCTTCTATCAAAGAAGGTATCAGTTTTAAACATTGTCAACATTTACATCAAATTGATCCTGTTTGGAATCCATCCGCAAAAGAACAAATTGAAGGTCGTTGTGTACGCTATCAATCACATTCTGACATTCCCTTAGATCATCCATTTTTAAAAAGAGAAGTAGTAATTCATAATTATAAATCAATCCCACGAAAAAGAGGAGCTGTTATGGAAACTTGTGATCAACGTATATATGATATAATTATTCCACGAAAAACAAAATTATTAAATAAAATCAATAATGGCTTAAAGAAAATAGCAATAGATCATTATTTATATAAATCTTCTTCTAAGCCTTCGCCTAAAACCAAGAGTTTTTCAAATAGTATTTCAATTAATTCCAAAGATGATATTGTAGAATTAGTTAAGACAAGAAAAGAATTAAAAATAGCTTCAACATGTCCAAAACCACGAAGACCCGTTGATGGAAAATGTCCTGATAATTTTGAAATACGCCTCAATCCACAGAAATTTGAATGTTGTTACAAGAAAAGTAAAAAAGAATGTCCCGAAGGTAAAGTTTTAAATCCTAAAACTGGTCGTTGTATCAAGATTAAAATTGATAAAAAACAAAAGAAAACAAAAGAATGTCCCGAAGGTAAAGTTTTAAATCCTAAGACTGGTCGTTGTATTAAGATTAAAGTTGATAAAAAAGAAAAGAAAACAAAAGAATGTCCCGAAGGTAAAGTTTTAAATCCTAAAACTGGTCGTTGTATCAAGATTAAAATTGATAAAAAACAAAAGAAAGCTCAATAATAAGTCAATGATTATTAAGACGATTATTATTTTTTTTACAATATGATATTGTTGCTAAATTAATCTTAATTTCTTCTAAACTACATTGAAGATTTTTGATTAAAATCTGACAGTATCTTATTTCTTCTAACACATATTTATCATGTCTTCTTAAAACTTCTAATTCTTTTGAAACTAATAAATAATCGTGATGAATTCTAAAAATATCAAATAATAAATATAACACCATTAATATAAGCGCGCGAGCATAATATATTTGATTTAAATATAAATAAATACAATCATTGATGATAACCACAATAACACAACATAAAATAGTTTTTTCGCTCATATAATTAACAATTTATTTATTTTTTTCAAGATATGAAATTTTATCTGTTAACATATTAATTTTATCATTTAATGCCTTTATTGATTCAACAAAAAGACCTGCCATATTTCCATAAGAAATATTGTAATGATTTGTATTTTTATTAAATTCAACAACTTCTGGCAAGATACCAATAACTTCTTGTGCTAATAGACCACTTTCTATGTTGCCTGTGTCAATTCTCTCATAAGTATATCCAGAAATATTATTTATTTTTTCAATGGAATTTTCAATCTTATTAATGTTCTTTTTTAAATTACTATCTGATGGTGTTAAGATAGAACCGGCTATGTATAAATTACTATTCATATTTACATTACTAGCAAATGTTGTCTCGTAATTAATTAAAACTAAATTACAAGTATAATTACCACTTGAAGGCAGAGGCATATTAATACCAATGCCAATACATACTCTTTCATTATTATCAATATTTGTTGTAATTAATGGATCATTATGATATGAACGTATATTTAATAAACCATAAGAATTAATTATTGGTTGTGAAATCGTATTAGCAGTATTTTTAATACTTGATATCCAGTCTTCTTTACTTTGAAATTGTTTTCCTAAGTAAATTTTAGAATTACTTTGAGCATCATTAAAAATTACTAAACTGTCATTATAAAATGATAGATAATTATTTGTATTATTATTTGTTAATACAGAATTTACTCCATTTAATATTTGTAAATTATTACTATTATTTAATAAAATGTTGGCATTTGTAGATAAATTTGATAATGAAATTGATGGATATGATTGAGCAGCAGTAGATACCAATAATAAATTAGGATTAGAACCAGTACTTGTATTATACACAACAACACCATTATTTTTATTAATTCCAGTTGTATTACTTGAAATATTTACATTCATTAAATAATTGTTAAAAAAGTTATTTTGAATACCAAATGAAGAAGGACAATAAGCGTTTAATGATGCATTAGAACGAATATTAGTTTTACTATTAATATCTATAAAATCAGTATTTAAATAACTAATATAATTGGATGTAGAATTTAGATTTTGAATATTAATAGTATTAGTATTAATTGTATTAGTATTGAGAGTATTAATATTATTTAATGTATTATTTGAAAAACTTATATTACATGTTAAATAATTTGATAATGTAGCACAATCTAAGTTTTGTATTTTGGCATTTGAAGCGACATATAAATTATAAAGATCAGTATATTTTGTACCTATTCCAACATTTCCCTTAGCAGAAACTGAGAAAACTGTATTACTACTATTATATTTTGCTGTTATTAAATTTACAGGATTATATCTATAAGAACCTGTATATGAATAATTATATGTTGTTTTAAAAATATAAAATATGTTTGTTGTATTATTAACTGAATTGTAAATTGGAATGACATTATAATTATTATTATCGTTTGTTGGAGGTGTTGAATATGAAGTAGGGAAAATGTAAGTAGATATAAGTGATGGATTTATATTTGATGATGATATATTAAATGTATTTACAGGATATATAATTATATTTGATGATGAAAAATTGCTATTAATATAATAATTTGTATCATCATAAATTGGATTATAATTTGCTATATTACTATCAATAAAATTATTAGTAATTGTATAAACTGATATAGTTGATGAAGAATTATCTAAGACTATTTTAAAATCTGTTAAAAATTCATTGTTATTAAATGGTATTGTGATAGTTTCTATTTTATTATAAATACTATTCGTGTTATCAAAATAATTATTTAAATAAATTAATTCTTTATTATTACTATCAAAATAATTATTTTTAACAATATTCAATTGATTGGATGATAAATAATTACTTCCTATATTAAGAAATCCATTAGAACCTATTGAAATATTGTTGTAATTATTTAAAGCATTTTTATATTCAAAAATATTTGAATTTAAAGGTTTTACTCTTATATAAAGAGGTATATTAATATTATCATTTGAACCAAT